>ERZ1645187.720-NODE-720-length-32354-cov-8.121830_pt1 | contig 32354 bp, 32 predicted proteins | sample MGYA00575352_ERZ1645187 | MGnify/ENA primary metagenome ERZ1645187 (study PRJEB40837, sample SAMN11349314) | freshwater sediment metagenome | isolation source: river sediment | host: Sediment | place: India: Wazaribad , New Delhi | collected 2017-02-21 ... | reverse complement strand
TGCGCCGTGTGGAACTGGCGAGAGCGTCCATTGCAGGCCAAAACCGCTGCGTTTCCTGAAACGGCTTTCTGCCGAATACCCCTCTCTACAACTCCTCAAGCATGCTGGCGGGAAGCCGGGACGGAAACAGTCCCTCCATTTTTCCCTCATCTCCCCATGCCACCGTGAAGCCCACACCCAGACATCCGTCACCCCGGCGCAGGCCGGGGCGGGGCTGTGGCTTCGGCATGTGCTGAACCATAGCCCGGTCCCGTGTCGCAGCCCAAACCTGCCTCACGGCAGGCTCACCGCGCATCCTGCGCGGTTCGGGGCTTTGCACGCGATGACGGATATTGGTGGACGATGGGAGGAGTGAAGGACGTATGCTTCCCCCTTCACCTCTCCCGAAACGGGAGAGGACGGCGCGGCACGCGCCAGGTGAGGGTGGTGTCTTACGGCACCCCACAAAAAACGCCCCCACATTGTGGAGGCGTCTCCGTCATATCACTTCGCCGAAGCGTTTACTTGCGCTTGGCCTTCTTGGTGGCCTTCTTTGCAGACTTCTTGGCGGGGCGCGCCACCTTCGCCGCCTTGCGCGCCTTCTTCACGATGGCCGCTTCCACCATGATCTCGACATCAATGCCGGGAGCCGCGAGCTTCGATTCCACCGTGGCGCGGGCGGGCGTCTGGCCCGGCACCACCCACTGGTCCCAGACCGAATTCATTTCGGCCCAGGTCTTGATGTCGGTGAGCCAGATGTTGGCCTTGACGATGTTGGTCTTGTCCGTGCCCGCCTGCTTCAGCGTCTCGTCAATCTGCTCAAGAATGTCCTTGGTCTGCTCGGCCACGGACTTGCCCAGGGCCTTTTCCGGCGTGTAGCCTGCGAGATAGACCATGCCGTTGTGAATGACGGCCGCGCTCATGCGCTTGCCCGGTTCGATGCGCTTCAATGCCATTGTGTTGTTCTCCTGAGAATGACAACTGGCGCTCTAGCCAAGTTTGGCCACCGCATCAATGACCGACAGCAACACACGCGGCAGGGTGCTAAAGGCGTAAGGCGCATGCAGGCGTTCGAGCCAGGTGTGATAGTCGCGCCCCCACGGGCCGATATTGATCGCGGGCCAGCCGCCAGGTTCCGGCATGGTGAAGCCCGTGCCCCAGATCGGCGTGTTGGCCGCCACCACACCGGGATCACCCGCAGCCTCGCCATAGAAACTCACGTCGGAAATGCCGGCGAAGTAGTTGACCTCGCCAAGGCCATGCGCCGTCACGGCTTGCGAAATGGCGCGCCGCAAAGGCCCATCCTTCAGCAGCACCGCGGGATAGGGAATGGAACCAAAGCCCAGGATGATGGCCGGTCCGCGCACCTCATTGGCCTTCACCAGCTCGGCAAAGGCCAGCCGCGACTGGTCGGGAAGCGAAAGCGCCGGGTCGGACGAAAATGCGTTCATCTTGAAATCGGAGGCCCGGTGCACTGCCACCTTCTGCCCGGTCCGCGCCTCAGCCTCAGCCGCGGCCTTGGCCGCCAGCACCATCGCAATCTTTAGCACTTCCGCGCCCGATTGCCTGTGCTGCAGCGTGTTCCAGTAGGCAAAAGCGGAGGCCGGTGTGGTCACGTTGTACCCGCTCTTGCCATCCTTGGCATAAAGTGCGGTGGGCGGTGCAGCCACTTCATCACCCGTGCGATCGGAAAGTTGTGGCGACAGTTCGATTTGCCGCACCAGCTCGGCCATCACATAGGCGGCATTGACGCCCTGTTGCGCATAGCCTGCATGAACGGGAACCCCTTCCACATGGGCGCACAGCAGCTGCTTGCCGATCGAACCATAGGTGACAATCCGGCCCTTGGAGCCGTCGCCCTGGTCGGAAATCGAATCGAGATTGATGACCAGCGCAATCTCGAGGTCATGGTCCTGCGCCGCTGCCCGCAACTGCGGAATGGCCGCCCGCGCGCCAGCAGAACGTTCCTCCTCATCCGAGACGCCAAGAAACAGCAGCGTCATCCCGCCCGAATAGGCTTCCATGGCGGCAAGCCCTGCCGCCAGACCCGCCTTCATGTCGAGAAGGCCGCGCCCAGGCAGGAAGTCTCCGTTCTCAAGGTCGGCGAGCGCGAGCGGGCTTTCACCACCCTGCCTCAAACGCGCGATCATGGCAGGGGTGAGCGCGGCAGGCGAAACGGCCAGTTCCGCCAGTGCGCCATAGTCGTCGAAGGTCACCGTATCAAAATGCCCGGTGAGCACGATGGTGCTCCGCGAGCGCCCGCGCTTCAACGCGAAGACATTGCTGCGCCGGAAGGGATCATCCGGAATACCCGCCACCCATGCTGCATCAAAGTGGCCCAGATGCTCCGCCATCCTGTGTGGCAGGGCAGCCTCGCCGGGCGTGCCCGTCACCGAAGGCCAGCCCGTCAGCAGCAGCGCAAGCTCCCGCGCCCGTTCAGTCAGAACAGACATCATGCATAGGTCGCATCATGGGCCAGAACGGCATTGAGCAGCACCTGCGCACCGGCGCCACATTCCTCAAGCGTGGTCGATTCCGCCTCATTGTGGGAAATGCCGCCAAGGCAGGGAACGAAAATCATCGTGGTTGGTGCCACGCGCGCGATATAGGCCGCGTCATGCCCCGCACCCGACGCCATTTCGCGGGACTTGAAGCCCGCCTGGTCTGCCCCCTGCTGCACGCATTTGATCAGTTCCGGCGCGAACTTCACCGCAGGCGATTTCCAGATGCGCTTCTCCTCAAGCTCCAGATGGAGTTCGGCGGCGATTTTCGGCAGCGCTGCCTGGTATTGCGCTTCCATCCTGTCGAGCACGGTCTCATCGGGGTGACGCAGGTCCACGGTGAAGAACACTTCCCCCGGCACCACGTTTCTGCTGTTGGGACGGTTCTCGATCAGGCCGACCGATGCAACGCCCGGCAGATGCCCCATCCCCACCTGATGGATGGCCTCGATCATGCGCGATGCGCCGAGCAAGGCGTTCTTGCGCAGTCCCATGGGCGTGGCTCCCGTGTGCGATTCCTGGCCCCGCACCGTCACCTCATACCAGCGCATGCCCTGCACACCGGTGACGACACCGATCATCTTGTCCTCGGCTTCGAGAATGGGCCCCTGTTCGATGTGCAATTCAAACATGGCGCCGAACTTGATGGCACCCGCCTTGTGCCTGCCCTTGTAGCCGATGCGCGCCAGTTCATCGCCCAGCTTGATGCCCTGCCGGTCCTCGCGGCTGTAGGCGAACTCCGGTGTGAAGACGCCTGCATAGACACCCGAGCACAGCATGGCCGGCGCAAAGCGCGAGCCTTCCTCGTTGGTCCAGTTCACGATCATGATCGGCGCGTTGCTCTCGTAACCCATGTCCACCATGGTGCGCAGCGCCTCCAGCGGACCGAGCACGCCAAGCACGCCATCGAATTTTCCGCCGGTGGGCTGGGTATCGAGATGCGAGCCCATGGCAATGGGCGCAAGGTCCTTGCGCTTGCCCGGGCGCGTCGCGAACATGTTGCCGACTTCATCCACCTCGACGGTACAGCCCAGGGCCTCGCACTGCGCCTTGAACCAGTCGCGCACCTTTTTGTCTTCGTCAGACACGGTGAGCCGCTTGATGCCGCCCTTGGGCGTGCCGCCGAATTGCGCCGTTTCCATCAGCGTGTCCCACAGTCGCTGCGGATTGATGGTCAGGTTGGTCTTCGGCGTGGCCATGGCATGGGCTCCCAAATCTTTGAACGTTTGGTCAAGATTAGGCGCGAGAGCACACCCGGCGTCAAGCCCCGTACCGCAGTGCCGATGCCGCATGGTGCGGGAGAACGCGCCGGTCCTCCCGCCGCCTGGCAGTTACAGGCGCGGCTTCATCCGTGCCACATGCGGCGCCATCAGCGAGAGGTCGGCCGGTCCCAGCCGGGAGGCCGCGTTCAGTTGGTGCCAATAGGGATAGATCAGCTCCTGCAGGCTGGCATCGTCCAGCAGGGTACGCTCCTCAGCCGAGAGAACCAGCGAACCAGATGCAAGGTTGTCCTTCAACTGCGCTTCGGTGCGCGCGCCGAGAACGATGGAGCACACGCCAGGTCGACCTGCCAGCCAGGAGAGCGCCACCTGCGCGCCCGACACGCCACGCCCGTCAGCGACCTTCGCCAGCACATCCATGATGGCATAGAGGCGGGCCTCGTCGCGGATCGGCGGCTCACCCCAGTCATTGTTGTGGCGCGTCACATCAGGCCTCACGCCCTTGCGGAACTTGCCTGACAACAGTCCACCGGCGAGAGGGCTCCACACCTGCACGCCGATCCCCTGGTCAAGCGCCAGCGGAATCAGTTCAAATTCGGCATCACGGGATTCGAGCGTGTAGTGGATCTGCTGCACAACGAATTTCTCGAAGTTGTTCCGGTCCGCCGCCATCATGCACTTCATGATGTGCCAGCCGGAAAAATTGGAGCAGCCGATGTAGCGAACCTTGCCCTGTTTCACGAGCAGGTCGAGCGCCGCCATGGATTCCTCGACGGGCGTCATACCGTCCCACTCATGCAGGTAGTAGATATCGATATGCTCACGGCCAAGCCGCTTCAGGCTGGCTTCGCATTCGTTGATGATGTGCCAGCGCGAGTTGCCCTGCTCGTTGGGGCCCTGCCCCATGGGGAAGCGCACCTTCGTGCCGACAAGAAGCTGGTTGGAACGCCCCTTGATGGCGGCTCCCAGGGCCTCTTCCGACTTGCCCGTGGTATAAACATTGGCCGTGTCGATCAGGTTGACGCCGTGGTCAATGGCTACGTCGACGAGACGTTTGCACTCCTTAGCGGGCAATCCGCCGATCTTGTTGAAGAAGCCCTCACCGGCAAAATTCATTGTGCCCAATGTGTGCAGCGAGACCTTGAGTCCGGACCTGCCCAGCGAACGATATTCCATGTTTCAAACCTCCCGATGTTTCGGCTATCACGCCATGGGTGGGGGAAAGGGTCAACTGCGTTTCGTGCATTCGCGCGATGCAAAACACGTGAATATTTATGCTGCCTGCCTCCTTCTCTGCCGACTATCTCGTCCACCTTGCCGCCATCTTCACGCTGGTCTGCTATCTCTTCCGCGACCAGATCAAGCTGCGCAGCTTCGCCGCCCTTGGTGACCTGCTGCTTTCCGGCTACTATTACTTCGCCTTTGCCGAGCCCCTGTGGAATCCACTGGTCTGGAGCCTTGCGAATGTCGTGATCAATACCACGATGATTGCTGTTCTCCTGCGCGAACACCGCATGTCGCTGCTGACCGACAATGAGATGACACTTTTCCGTTGCCTCGAAACGCTCACTCCCGGCCAGTTCAGGAAGTTGATCAAGCTGGCCACCTGGCACGACGCCGACGAACCGACGCGTCTGACCGAGGAAGGAACCATGCTGGACAAGCTGTTCTATGTGCTCGACGGCAAGGTGATGATTGGCAAACAGGGCCGCCTCATGGAGCGCGAGCCAAAACTGTTCATCGGCGAAATTGCCTTCCTCCGCGACAAGGCAGCGACAGCAACGGTGATGACGGCACCGAAATCCCTCTATGTTTCCTGGGAGCAGGCGGAACTGCGCGCGCTCCTGAAGAAAAATGATGACCTGAGGAATGCCATGCAGGCCCTTCTCTCGGCGGACATGGCCGACAAGGTGGCGCAAGCCTGATCTCTTTCCCTCTGGACAGTGTCACATTTTCCCGCTGAGTTTGCCATCGGGACAATGGGAGACTGATGGGATGCCGGCCTTTGAAGCCATGGCACAGCACCTGATTCATGTGGGTGCCGTGCTTTACCTGATCTGCTTTCTTTTTCGCGACCAGATCGCCCTGCGCACATTCGCCATCGCCGGGGACTTCGCCTACATGGCCTACTACTTCACGGCAACTTCTTCGCCGCTGTGGGAGGCAATCTTCTGGATCATTCCCAACATGGGAATCAACATCGTGATGATCCTCCTGATCTTGCGGGACCGCCGCATGACGACCTTGAGCGATGATGAAATGAGCCTCTTCCAGAATCTCCGCGGACTCAGCCCTGGCCAGTTCCGCAGACTGATGAAACTCGGGAAATGGCGCACCCTCGAAGAACCGGTCTCGTTGACGCAGGAAGGACAGACCCTTGACCAACTCCACTACGTTCTCAAGGGCGACGTGGAAGTGGACAAGTCCGGACGCAAGATCAAGGTGGACCCCGCTGTCTTCATCGGCGAACTGGCCTACCTGCGCGGCAAACCCGCCACGGCGACCGTGACGGCAGGTCGCGAAGCAGTCATCGTGTCATGGGCACATCAGGACTTGCGGCGCGCCATTGCCAAGGACAATGACCTGAGCCAGTCACTTGCGACATTGCTGAACGCCGACCTCGCGGAGAAAGTGGCCCGCGCCTGATTTCAGGGTTGTGCGGGGGGATCTTTCCAGACGATGAGGAACGTCCAGAGCGAATAGGCAAATGCCCCTGCGGCCAGTACCATCCAGAGTGGTTCACCGCCCCGGAATATCTCAAGCGCGGCCCAGACAGCCGTGACGGCGATGATGGCGAGCCTGCGCCACAGGGGCCGGTAGAAGGGATGATCGGTTGAACCAAATGACATTCCGGCATCCTAGACTCGGGAAACAAGGTGAAGCAAGTGAGCAACCTCACCGCTTGACCAATCCGTCCGGAGAGTCAAAACTCCGCTCAGACACGGAGCATCCAGTCATGGGTACGACCATCACCTTCAAGCGCACCGATGGCAAGGACACGGTCGGCTATCTCGCCAAGCCGGGCCGCGACCACGCCCCCGGCATCATTGTAATCCAGGAATGGTGGGGACTGCAGGACCAGATCAAGGGCATCTGTGACCGTCTCGCACGCGCCGGATACGAGGCCCTGGCACCCGACCTCTATGGCGGCACGACCGTGCCTTATCACGACACGGACAGCGCCAACCGGGAGATGTCTTCACTGGATTTTCTCGACGCCACCGACAATATCGTGCGCGGGGCAGCGCAGTATTTGGCCAGGAGCAGGTCGAAGGTCGGACTGACCGGTTTTTGTCTCGGCGGTGCCGTGACAATCCTCGGTGCCGTGCGCGTGCCGGAGATTGCGGCGGCCTGCTGTTTCTATGGCATTCCTCCGCGCGAGGCCGCCAGGCCGGAAGACATCCGCGTTCCTTTCCAGGGCCATTTCGCCAATACGGACGACTGGTGCACGCCGAAACTTGTGGATGCCTTCGAAGGAGCCACCAGCCAGGCCAAGGTGACAACAGAGATTCACCGCTATGACGCCAGCCACGCTTTCATGAACGAACAGCGCGGCGTCCACGACAGGGCATGCGCCGAACTGGCCTGGGGCCGTATGCTGTCGTTCTGGCAGAAGCACCTGGGAGGCTGAAGGCGGACCACGTCCCGTTGACCTGCGTCAAGGTAAAGTCGGCGGCTTGGTGTTAGGGTCGCCAATCATGAGAAACCATCTCTTGGGCGCGTCATCCTTTGCAGTCTTGTGCGTGGCAATGGTCTTGGCGTCCGGTTCCGCTTTTGCAGATTCTGCGGTCGACGGTGAAAAGTTGCTGCAAGACAACTGCAGCCGCTGCCATGCCATCGGCAAGACGGGCGAGAGCCCGCTCCCGATTGCCCCGCGGTTCAGGGACGTCATGAGAATATATGGCGCGGAATCACTTGAAGAAGCCTTGGGCGAAGGCCTTGTGACAGGGCATGCTGACATGCCGGAATTCGTTTTCCCACCCGATCAGGTGGGAGCCATTGTCGCCTATCTCCACACCCTGGAAGTTGCGGAGTGAAAGCCATGTCCGTCAGCCGTATCGCCATACTGATCCTGCTTGCCACCAGTTCGGCAGCTTTCGCCCAAGAGCCTGATGACAGCCTGTTGTCCAAGGGCCAGAGTCTGGCGGAAGCCAATTGTGCCATCTGCCATGCCATTTATGCCACCGGGAACAGCCCGCTTGTCATTGCGCCCACATTCCGCGACATCGCCGTGAATTACGATTTTGCCGACCTTGAGGACGCCTTCAACGAAGGTGTCGCGACAGAGCACCCAGCCATGCCGGATTGGCAGATGACGCCGGAACAGGCGGAGGCAATTGCGGCCTACATCATGAGTCTGGCCCACGCAGGCAAGCAGAAGACCGATCTTGAGACGCCCCTTCAGCCTTTGGCAGGCAGTCCGTAAAGCTGTTCGATCTCAGCGGCGACACGCTCCTGCAGGTCCCACAGCCCGGCATCGTGAATGCCAAGTTGCTCAAGATGCATGACGGTATTGTAGAGGTAGTCGGCCCCTGATCCCCAGTGTCCGCAGGCACGGGCCAGGCCATAGGCGATCTCGTCCAGTGGCCGTCCCGGCTGATAGTAGTCCAAGAACCTCGGGCCCGCATAGAATGCCAGCGCCTTCTCCGCGCCAATGTCTGTTTCCACATCAATCCAGCGCACTGCCTCGAGGCCACCCTTGCGGCTCAGTTCCCGCCGCAGCAGCTTTTCCAGAAGCTCCGCGACACCATCCTCCGGCAGGCGGAGAACAACGCCTTCACACACGCCACCCGGGTCAAGGCACATCATGTATCCGGGCTGTTCCGCCGTGGCGCGGTAGCGGCGGATCTGCATGGAGAAGGCCCGGTGCCACCCTTTTGCGATGGCACGGCGCATGTCCACATGAGGGACTTCCGGCTTCCAGATCAGTGAGCCATAGGCGAACAGCCAGATGGGGCCGTCCCGGCCTTCCAGCAAGCCGAGCGCGGCGGGCCGATAGTCAGCATCGGTCAAATGTTCCGCGGATGCCACAGGCCCTGCATCCGCCACCTCACGATGGCAAAGCATCACAAGCTCCGGCGTGAGCCTCATGACAGAGCGGGCGCTCATCCGTTGATGGCCGCGATCTCCGTCACCACACGCGCTGTCTCGTCACGGTCGAGGCTGCCGATGCGCATGTCCACGCGCCAGGTCTTGCCGCCATCCAGATTGACAAAGAACCCCTTCTTCTTCTCGGCCGTGTAACCTTCAACTTCGGACGTGGACGGGAACGCCATGCCGATGGCGTCCTGGTCCGGCGTGCGGCAAATCCAGCGCACGCACTGGCTGCACTGTTCGGGACGGTAGCGCATGTAGTCCGACGTCCCGTCCGGCCGCCGCAGAAGGGCGTGGGCGAAACCATCGGGGCCGCTCCCCATGTCGATCATCATTGCCACTTCGGGATCGAAGCCAAGTTCCGGCTTCAGGACATGGTGAAGTTTGGGATTGTCTGCAAGTTGCTCAAGAAATTCCCTGTACCCCGGTTTTGGCGAGATGTGGGCCGGAATGGACTTTCGCACACGCACGGCCTTTGCCGTGTAAGGTGCGCTGTAGATCAGTTCGCCATTGTCCACCGGACGGAAGTTGGCATGCGCCAGATACATCAGGTCCATCGGCGTCTTTTTCAGGTTTTCGACCGACAGCGAAACATCGAGCAGTGTTGAATCGGCGCCCATCACATGGGTGGATGTCGCCAGATAGTGATAGGAAAATGCCACAGTGTACTCATAGGTTCCGACGATGGCACAGGTGCCTTTCTCTTCGTCGATGACGACCCAACCTTTCTGGAAGGGCGCATTGGGCAGCTCACCATGCAGGCCATGGCGGTCCGTGGGGCCAGGTGCGCCAATGGCGGTGGCGCCACAGTGAATGAAAAAGGCTCCGTAGGTTTCAAGATAGGGCACGTCCGGCACAGGCTCGTCGAACATGGACTTCATCGTCAGGTCACGGCCATCGAAGATGCAGCGCCAAATCTGGTGTCCCTTGAAGGGCAGAACGACGATCTCGCCGCGCCTGTTCCTCACCCGAAGCGCTGCAATCCCGCTGTCATAGCGGAACGTGGAGAGCGAGAACCCGGCAGCCTCGGCCAGCGGGCGTTCCTTCTCTCCGAACTGGACAGCAGCAAGATCAATGCGGACCGGCATGGGCGGATATCCTCGATGACTTCCGGCGCATGATTGCCACGGCTATCCTGTCTTGCCAAGCCGCAAGGCCTGCCGGAATCACACGATGCCAGACGACGACCCCGCAACTGCGGGGCGCTCGCGCGTCTTGGCGGAACGATAGCCGGAGGCCCGGTATGTCTCGATGGGCGTCAACGCACCGCCCCTGCGCAACCGTGCTTCCGCCAGGATCGGCGAGACATCGGTGGTGTAGGCCAGCTTCAGCATGCGGTGCGCCACCATCACATCACTCGCGGACTGGGCATCGGCGAGGGCAGACCTGTTGACCAGCGAGGCTTGCACATAGGCCCGTAGGATTTCAGTCGCGGACGACATCAGGCTTTCGATCGGGTCGGTGACGTTGTGCGACTGGTCGATCATGTAGGCGGGCGAAAAATCCTTGGCCCTGCGCATCTCCGCATCCACCAGTTCGTTGAAGACGAGGAACAGGCGGAAGGGATCGATGGCGCCGGAATCCAGATCATCATCACCATACTTCGAGTCATTGAAGTGGAATCCGGCCAGCCGCCCGGCGTGGATGAGTCTCGCCACGATCTGCTCGATGTTGGTATTGGGTGCATGGTGCCCGAGATCAACGAGGCACTTGGCCTGTGGGCCAAGATGCAGCGCCGCCAACAAGCTTGAGCCCCAGTCCGAAATCACCGTGGAGTAGAAGGCGGGCTCGTACATCTTGTGTTCGAGGAACAGGAGCCAGCTCTTCGGCAGTCCAGCATAGATCCGTTCGCAGGCCTCCAGATAGTTCTCGAACATGCGTGAGAGGTTCTGCTGGCCGGGGAAATTGGTGCCGTCGGCGATCCACACTGTCAGCGCTGTTGACCCCAGCTTCTGGCCGATCTCAATGCATTCGAGATTGTGTTCCACCGCCTGCTGGCGCGTGCCCCTGTCGGCGTGCGAGAGCGATCCGAACTTGTAGCTCAACCGCTGGCCTTTCTGGTCCTGGAAGGTATTGGAGTTGACCGCGTCAAAGCCCAGCGAATACTGCGCTGCTTCCTGCCGCAGGGCATTGTAGTCCGAGACCTTGTCCCACGGAAAATGCGGCGAGACGGTGCCAGTGGCGCGTGTCAGCTGGTTGATGACGCCGCAATCCTCCAGCTTGTCGTGAATGTGGCGCGGTTCACCGGGACCAGGAAAGCGGGCAAAGCGCGTACCGCCGGTGCCCACGCCCCATGTCGGAACGGCCACCTGGTACTCCATTGCGCGCCTGGTCATGGCTTCAATGGAAATGCCGCGCCGCTCCAGCTGCTGCCCGAGATGAGCATAGTCGTCCGTGTGGGCGATGAGAGACTTCGCGTTCTCGGCGGCAATGAAATCGGCTGAAATCGCGAAGCTCATGCGGTTTTACCTCGTGAAGGACGCGAGATGGCCCGCATCCACGTTGAGAATGTTGCCGGTGGACTTGTTGGAGGCATCGGAAGCGAACCAGTACACGGCCTCCGCAATGTCTTCCGGATAGACCGAGCGCTGCAGCAGGGAGCGCTTGCGGTAGTGGTCATCCAGTTCGTCTGGCTTGATGCCGAGGCTCTGGGCCCTGCTCAGGCGGAAGCCTTCCGACATGATCTTGGAGCCGCGCAACACCGCGTCCGGATTCACCGTGTTGACACGGATGCCGAATGGCGCACCCTCCGCGGCAAGCACGCGGGCGAGATGGATTTCCGCCGCCTTCATGGCACCATAGGCAGAAGTGCCGGGCGAGGCCACCACACCGTTCTTCGACGAGATGTAGATCATCGAACCAGCGTTGTTCTGGCGCTTGAGAAGGCGGAAGCCTTCCCGGCCCACGAGGAAATAGCCTGTGCCGAGAATGGCCATCTGCTTGTTCCAGACATCAAGCGTGGTTTCATCCGCAGGCATGGGAATGGCGATGCCGGCATTGTTGACCACAATGTCCAGCCCGCCAAAGCGCAGCACCGTGTCGGCAAAGCCTTTGATGACGGCCTCTTCCTTGGTCACATCCATGTTGACGGTGAAGACGCTGTCCTTGCCGAAGCGCTTGCCCAGTGCCGCGCTGACATCCTTCATGCCGTCATCATTGATATCGGCGATGGTGACGCAGGCGCCTTCCGAGAGCAGCTTCTCGGCGATGGCAAGGCCGATGCCGCTGGCACCGCCGGTCACAAGCGCAATCCGCCCCTGCAGGGCCTTGGGCTTCGGCATGCGTTGCAGCTTTGCCTCTTCCAGCAGCCAGTATTCGATGTTGAAGGCCTCCTGCTCCGGCAGGCCCCTGTATTGCGACACGCCATTGGCGCCGCGCATCACGTTGATGGCATTGACATAGAATTCCGAGGCGATGCGGGCCGTGGCCTTGTCCTTGGCGAAGGAGAGCATGCCCACACCCGGCACGAGATAGATGATGGCGTTGGCGTCGCGCAGGGCTGGCGAGTCGGCATGCTTGCAGCGCTCGTAATAGGCAGCATAGTCCTTGCGGTAGCCGTCCAGCAGCGCATCGAGCGCCGCGCCTTCTGCATCATGCGGCACGATCAGTGGCTTGATCTTGGTGCGCAGGAAATGGTCCGGGCACGACGTGCCAAGCGGCGCCAGCGCGCCCAGCTGTTTCGAATTGACGAATTCCAGCACCTCAGGCGCATCAGTGAAATGGCCAGCCTTGTGTTCACCCTTGCTGATGCGGCCACGGATGTCAGGCATCAGGCGGCGCGCAACAGCCTTGCGTTCATCGGCGGGAAGAGACGCCACGGCCTCGCCGCCGAAGGCCGGACGCTTGACATTCTTGTCCAGCCACACAGCGGCCTTGTTGATGATCCGCAGCGTGGTCTCGTAACTTTCCCGGGCGGTCTTGCCCCAGGTGAACAGGCCATGCGCGCCCAGCACCACGCCCACCAGCTTGGGATTGGCCGCCGCCATGGCGCCGAGCTTGATGCCGAGATCAATGCCCGGGCGCTGCCACGGCAGATAGCCCATCTCGTCGCCGAACACCTCTTTCGTCAATTTCTCGGAATCGGCGGCAGCGGCGATGGCGATGACCGCGTCACAGTGCACATGGTCCACATGCGCCCAGGGCACATAGCCATGCAGGCAGGTATCGATCGATGGGGCGCGCGGATTGAGGTTGAAGATGCAATGGTTCAGCGCGTGCACCATCGCGTCTTCCTGGTCGAGGCTCTTGTAGAGCGACTTCAGCGATTCCAGCTTGTCCATGTAGAGCGTGGCAAAGCCGTCCAGCTTCATGGAACCGAGGTCGCCGCCCGAACCCTTCACCCACAGCACGGTCACGTCCTTGCCCGTCAGCGGATCCTTGTGCGTGACCTTTGCGGAGGTATTGCCGCCGCCGAAATTGGTGATGCGGAGGTCGGCGCCGAGGAGGTTGGACCGGTACAGGAGTTGGCCCGGCTCATCGAGGGATTGCGCGTGGGGCTCGTCCCAGAGGGACTTCAGGAGGAGGTTGCTCATGCCCGGAGCATAGGCAAGCCATTCGCTCAGGGTCAATCAGAAATCATCACTGCATGTGCGATATTGCACTGCGGTGACGTTTTGCGGCGCAATATGAGCGAAAGATGGTTGACCTCTGTGAGCGATTTTGAGTAGCGTCCGCTCATGCATGAACGCGAGAGATGGCAGCTGATCCTCACGCACATCCGCAGCCGCGGGGTGATGCGCCTGCGCGAGTTGGGCCAGATGACGGGCGCTTCGCCCGCCACCCTGCGCCGTGACGTCACCAAACTGGAGGAAATGGGCCAGATCAGGCGCATCCACGGCGGCATTGAAGCGGTGGAAAGCTTCGAGCAGTCGCACCTCAGCGCCAAGCCCTTCGGTGTTGCCCAGAACATGAACTCGGCCAAGAAGCGGGCGCTGGCCCGCGAGGCGGCCAACCTCTGCAGCGACGGTGAATCGATCATCATCAACGCCGGTTCCACCACCTGGTTCATGGCCGAATACCTGCGTGAGCGCCGCCTGCAGATCCTCACCAATTCCTTTCCCATCGCCCAGGAGCTGATCGGCACCAGCGGCAACCGCATCGTGCTGCCGGGCGGCGAGGTTTACCGCGAACAGGGCATCATCCTCTCGCCCTTCGACGAGGACGCGATCCAGCATTTCACGGCGTCGCGCATGTTCATGAGTTGCCACGCCATCAGCCAGATGGGCGTGATCGAGGGCGACCCCCTCATCGCCAGGGCCGAGGCGAAGCTCATCACGCGGGCCGAACAGCTGGTGGTGCTGGCCGATTCCACCAAGTTCGAAAGCCGGGGCTCCATGGTGCTCTGCCAGCTCTCGCAGGTCCACACCCTCATCACCGACGAGGATGCGCCCCCTGCCATGCTCGACATGATGCGCAACCGCGGCGTCAACGTCATCATCGCCCGCGTGGGCGGCGAGGCCAGTTCGCGCAGCGCCGCCTGAATCGTCAGCAGAAACATCCCGCGAATCAGGCACGGGCTGTATCGTGGGTTCATGCACGGTCTCATCCTCACGCTTGTTCTCGCCACCATCATGATGACATGGACGGTGGCCATCCATTTCTTCGGCATTGTCTTCCTGCTGCGCCTCTTGAGCCGCCACAGCCACCGCGTGGCGCAGTTCTCGGAGGTGATCCGCCAGGTCTCGCTGCTGATCTTCGCGGTGCTCGGCATCATCGCGCTCCACACCGTTGAAATCTGGTCCTATGCGGCAGTCTATCTCGGCCTCGGTGCCATCAGTGAATTCGAGCCAGCACTCTATTTCTCGACCGTGAGCTTCACCACCATCGGCTATGGCGACATTGTGCTGGGGCCGCAGTGGCGCATCCTCAGCGCCATCGAGGGCGCCAATGGCCTCATCCTGTTCGGCTGGTCCACGGCCTTCCTCATTTCCATGATGAGCCGCCTGCGCACACTGGAGCACGACTGGCTGGAGCGCTGAGCCGGGCCTCAAACCGCCATCACCTCCGTGTCGTGTTCCATGAAGGCCACGACCTCCGGAATCCACCGGGACTCCACAAAGGCCACATGGTCGGGATGCACGTTGTAGCCGTGATAGGCATCTTGGTCCGCGAAGGTCATGGAGACGGCATAGTCGAAATCATTCTTGGGGCTTGTCTCGCGCGCGATCTCGAAATTCTCCACACCGGGAATTTTGCGCAAGCCCTTCAGGGCCGAGAGAAATGACTGTTCGCCCGGCGAACCCTTGGCGTGCTTCAGCCTGAAAATCGCGGCGTGGCGGATCATGGTCCTTCCATCTCCCAGTCGATGACGGTGACACCGTCAATGCCACCCACCGCGGCTGCAACAATCATGGCACCCACCTTCTGATGTTCAGGATGCAGCAGATAGGCATCGCGTGCTGCTGCATTCTCGAAGTCCACCGTGAAGCCATGGGTGTGGCCGCGCTGCAATCCCTCGGGGCTGCAATCAACGCCAGCCGAGATGGCGATGATGCCGGGGATTTTCGATTTTAATGCTGTGAGTGCAGCAAGGATATTCGTGGCATCTAAGCCCAGCTTAAAGCGGACGAATACGGCGTGGCGGATCATGCAGTGTTTTCCTTTGCCACTTTATATCTCCACATATCCGTCATTGCGGAAGCGCACCTTGATCGCGCACCAGTACGAAGGCGCGCACTTTCTCTGACAAGAGAAACATATAGCCATAAAGTTAATCAGTGACGACAAAAGCTCCATAGCAACATGCCCAAGAAGGCAAAGCAGAACACTGAGTACGCAGCAGGAAAAAGAAAGCTCAGCTTTCTATAGAATCCTCTCTTGGGAAGATTGCAAAGGAAGCCGGCCTCTGGTCCAAAGTGTGTTTTCTCAATATCCATTAATCCGATTTCAATCGTATCAAGCATATCTCGACTACGAAAATGCACGCCAAGGAAAATCAGAGACAGCAAAAGACCTACTATGCTGATGGCCACCCGAATTGAGCTTGATATTGAGTATGTTGGGTTAAAGGTCTGGATGAACGCATTGCCAATTAGAGCTGCTATGATCAAGTAATAGTTGAACATCGAATTTATGTGGCCAACATAAATGGCATATGCGCTCTTCAAATAGTCCAATCGTGCTTTTGATTCATCATTCATAGTTCACCTACTCGATTCGCGGCTCACGGCGTCACCTCGATCCGCTCCACGCCCTTCGGCGCGCTCACGCCTTTCCAGATCGCGTTTGCCACATGCACCGGTGTGTTGGGCTTGCGCGGCACGAAATCGCCGTCGCCGGCCTTGGCGCGCATGTCGCCCTGTTCCCACGCCACGCGCCCGCGTGAGATCACCGTGCGCGGAATGCCTGTGCACTTGTAGCCTTCGAACACGCTGTAGCCGGAGCGGCTTTGCTGTTTTGCTGCCGTGATGGTCTTGCTGCCTTTCGGGTCCCAGATCACGATATCGGCATCGGCCCCGGCGCGGATCACGCCCTTGCGCGGATACAGGTTGAGGATCTTCGCGATGTTGGTGGAAGTCGCCGCAACAAACTCCTCCTTGGTCAGACGGCCCGTGTTGACGCCCGCATTCCACAGCACCGGCATGCGGTCTTCGAGGCCGCCCGTGCCATTGGGGATTTGCGTGAAGTTCTTGAGGCCCATGCGCTTCTGCTGTTTCGTGAAGGTGGCGTGGTCGGTGGCGACGACCGACAGCGTGCCCGACTGCAGGCCGGCCCAGAGCGAATCCTGGTGCTTCTTGTTGCGGAACGGCGGCGACATCACGCGGCCTGCCGCATAGTCCCAGTCCTTGTTCTGGTATTCTGAATCATCCAGCACGAGGAACTGCACCAGCGGCTCGCCGTAGACACGCTTGCCCGCCTGCTTGGCCCGGCGGATGGCTTCGTGGGTTTCTTCGCAACTCACATGCACGATGTAGAGCGGGCAGCCCGCCATGTCGGCGATCATGATGGCGCGGTTTGCGGCTTCGCCTTCCACCTCCGGCGGGCGGGAGTAGCTGTGGCCTTCGGGGCCTGTGATGCCGCGCGCCAGAAGATCAGCCTGCATGCGCGCCACCACGTCGCCGTTCTCGGCATGCACCAGCGGCAGGGCGCCCAGCTGGGCGCAGCGCTTGAACGAGTTGTACATCTCATCGTCGTTCACCATCAGCGCGCCCTTGTAGGCCATGAAGTGCTTGAAGGTGTTGATGCCGTAGGTCTTCACCACGGTTTCCATTTCATCGTGGATCATCGGCGACCATTGCGTGATCGCCATGTGGAAGGAATAATCGGCCGCCGCCTTCTCGCCCTTGTGGCGCCAGGCCTGATAGGCCTTGAGCAGGCTCTCGCCGGGGGCCGGCAGGCAGAAATCCACCGTCATGGTGGTGCCGCCGGCAAGGCCTGCCATGGTGCCGGACTCATAGTCATCCGCCGTTGTCGTGCCCATGAAGGGCATGTCCATGTGGGTGTGCGGGTCGATGCCGCCGGGCATGACATAGCAGCCGCCCGCATCGATCACCGTGTCGCCCGAGAGCCCCTCGCCCACGGCGACGATCTTGCCGTCCTTGATCAGCACGTCGGCGCGTTCCGACAGGTCGGCATTCACAACAGTTCCGCCGCGGATGAGAGTGGTGGCCATGGGAGTCCTCCGGTGATTTTTGACCAATTGGATAAACGGAGATTGGACCGGAATTTGAAGGACGTCCAGAGGCGGGCGTGGGCTGTGAAGTCCTGCTGCGCAGGGCGTGAAGATCACCGCCCTCACCTGGCGCGTGCCGCGCCGTCCTCTCCCGCATGCGGGAGAGGTGAAGGGTTGGACGCGCTCGCATTCTTCACTTCTCCCGCAAGCGGGAGAAGGTGGATCGGCCCCGGCATCAGCCGGGGACGAGACGGATGAGGGTGGTGGATCACAATTCACGGCGGCATGGGGAGATGAGGGAAAAATGGAGGGACTGTTTCTGTCCCGGCTTCCCGCCAGCATGCTTGAGGAGTGGTAGAGATGGGTATTCGGCGTGAAGCCGTTCGACCACTCACGCCGACCCCGCTTTTGGGCGGGGGCGATCGGCGTGCAGTGGCATCAAGAAACGCAGCGGTTTTGGCCTGCAATGGACGCTCTCGCCAGTTCCACACGGCGCAGCACTTACAGGCTAGGCACGGCTGCAAGGTTGTGTGGTTGAACTGCGGTAAACCGCGCTTGGGCCGTAGTACCCAAGGGGCGGACATCCGGCTCCCGGGGAGCTTCGCTGCTTGGGCGAAGATACGCGGGCGCTGCACATGGTTCAGGCAGTGTAGACAAGCTCGCGACACTGATCCCTCCTTGCTTGAACCATCAATGGCCATAAATCACAGACAAGGAATAAAGTCAAACGTTTTCTTCTCCCCTCCCTGGAAGGGAGGGGCCGGGGGTGGGTGCGGGCCACATGTGCTGTCGTCTGAACTCGCGGCCTCCATCCACCCCCGCCCCTCCTTGCGAAGGAGGGGAGAAGGAGTTGCACCACACCAGCACCCGTCCTGGCAGGTGGGCGGCCCGCGTGAAGCGGGCCGTGACGGTAAGGGGGAGCGCAGAGAAAGACCGAACATTGCCCCACACCGCCGCGTCATGACCCGCTTCACGCGGGCCACCCAGCTTTGGGCACAAGGCATTGAGTGCGGAACCTGCTGCAAAGACTGATCCTCCACGTGCGTGGAGGATGACGGACATGGAGGAGCGCGGAGGATGATGGTTTGGGGGAGACGCGGCGGGTGATGACGGAATGGGGAATAACGTGCGGCACGCACAGTCGTGTCACGTCGCCCCAAACAAAAAACGGCGCCCCTTGCGGAGCGCCGTCTTCACCTGCGCTGTGGCGCAGCGGTTACATGCCCTTGGCCTTGTCCATCACGGCGGTGGACCAGGCGCCTTCCGGCTTCTTGGTGATGACCGGGGCTTCGCCGCCTGACGAGAGCAGCGTTTCCACCGTGCGATCAGCAGCGGCGGTGTCGAGCGTTCCATCCGAGCCTTCCGTCAGCTTGGAGATTTCGCCCATCATGCGCTTCTGGTGGTCGATGGCGGCGGCACCCGAGGCGTCGGCATCGACGACGATCTGGGCGGATTCGTCATTGTTGGCGCGGGCATAGTCCCAGCCCTTCATGGAAGCCTTGACGAACTTCGCCATGGTCTCGACGAAGGCGGCATCCTTCAGCTTGTCTTCCATGACATAGAGGCCGTCTTCCAGCGTGGCCACACCCTGGTCCTCATACTTGAAGGTGACGAGCTGGTCGGCGGCAATGCCGGCGTCGATCACCTGCCAGTATTCGTTGTAGGTCATGGTCGAGACGCAATCCGCCTGCTTCTGGATCAGCGGGTCGACGTTGAAGCCCTGCTTGATGACCTTGACGCCACCAGCCGAACCATCGGTCTTGTAGCCGAGGCGCGACATCCAGGCCATGAACGGATATTCGTTGCCGAAGAACCACACGCCCAGCGTCTTGTCCTTGAAATCGGTCGGTGCCTTGATGCCGGTTTCGGCGCGGCAGGTGAGCATCATGCCCGACTTCTTGAAGGGCTGGGCGATGTTCACCACCGGCTGGCCCTTTTCGCGCGTGGCCAGCGCCGACGGCATCCAGTCCACGACAACGTCGGCACCGCCGCCCGCCAGCACCTGCTGCGGGTTCACGTCCGGGCCGCCCGGCTTGATCGTGACGTCAAGGCCCGCTTCCTTGTAGAAGCCCTTGGCCTGCGCCACGAAGTAGCCGGCGAACTGCGCCTGTGTCACCCACTTGAGCTGGATGGTCACGGCTTCGGCATGGGCGGCGGCCGAGGCCACCACCAGACCGGCCGCAGCCACGGCACCGAGCAGATATTTCTTCATGTTGTTTCTCCCTGTTTGAAACACCGTTGTGTCGTTCACCATTTCACCGTCCTACACGCGGTAGGAAGGATGCCAGAAAGTCACCGCCCGTTCGGCCAGAACCAGCAGTGCATAAAAGAGCGAGCCCACCACCGCCGCCACGGCGATTTCGGCCCAGACCAGATCGAGGCTCATGCTGCCAAATCCCGTCTGCATGCGAAAGCCCATGCCCGCAATGCGCGTGCCGAAAAACTCCGCCACGATGGCACCAATCATCGCCAGTGTCGAATTGATCTTGAGGGCATTGAAGATGAAAGGCATGGCGGCGGGAAGGCGCAAGGACGTGAGGGCCTGCATCCACGAGGCATTGTAGGAGCGCATGAGGTCACGCTCCAGATGCGAGGAGGCCTGCAAGCCCGCAAGCGCGTTCACCAGCATGGGGAAGAAGGTCATGATCACCACGACGGCGATGTTGGGCGCAACGCCCGTGCCGAACCACATCACCATGATGGGGGCGACGCCCACAAGCGGCAGCACCGAGAAGAAGTTGCCGAGCGGCAGGAGGCCGCGTTTCAGGAAATCAAAGCGGTCGCAGAGCAGCGCCACGACAAGACCCGCGGCGCAGCCGATGATCCAGCCGGGGATCACCGCCTGGATCACGGTCTTGAGGAAATCATAGGCCAGCAGCGGAATCTCGGTGGCGATGCGCGCCCCGATCACCGAGGGCGCGGGCAGCAGCACCTGCGGGATCGGAATGGCGCGGCAGGCCGCTTCCCAGATCACGAGGATCGCGACACCCAGCAGCGCCGGGGCAAAGAGATTGCGCAGGGCTTTCATGCGCGCACTCCCATGCGGGCGAGCGTCTTGCGCTCGGCATAGCCCACGAGCCAGACGAGTGACGCCGCCATCACCGAGCCAGCGACCAGCGCCGACCAGATCATCATGGTGAGGCCGTTGTAGGAGCCGATGAGCAGGCGCGCGCCGATGCCGGCCACGGCCCCTGTCGGCAATTCACCCACGATGGCCCCGGTCAGCGCGATGGCGATGGCGATCTTGAGCGAGGTGAAGAGATAGGGCACCGAGGCAGGAAGGCGGAGCTTCCACAGGGTTTCCGCCGCGCTGGCATTGTATGTATGCATCAGGTCGCGGTGGATCACATCCGGCGACATCAGGCCTTTGACCATGCCGATGGTCACTGGGAAGAAGCAGAGATAGGTGGAGATCAGCGCCTTGGGCAAAAGCCCGGTGAAGCCCATCGCCCCCAGCACCACGATGATCATCGGCGCGATGGCGAGAATGGGAATGGTTTGCGAAGCGATGATCCACGGCATCAGCGCCTTGGAGAGCAGCTTCGAATGCACGATCAGGATGGCAAGGCCGATGCCGAGCAGCGTGCCGAGGATGAAGCCGACGAGCGTCGACGAGAGCGTCACCCAGCAATGGTAGAGCAGTGACTTCTTGGCCCAGGGCGCGATGGTGAACACCGTCGCCCACAGGTCAGCGGCGATCTGGTGCGGTGCAGGGATCACCGGCCTCGCGTGGTTCCAGCTTTCGGTGAGTGTGGCAGCAAACCCGCCGCCCGCCGCCGCGATCTTCGCCTCCGCCACAACGGCATTCATGGGGATGCAGGCAAGATACCACACCACCACGAGGATCAGGCAGATCACGAGCACGGGGATGGCCTGGCCGCGCTCAGTCTTCATAGCTGTGCCCCGCCTTCAGGCCCTCGCGCACCCGGTGGGCGAGTTTCAGAAACTCCGGCGCCTCGCGGAAATCCAGCGTGCGGTCGCGCGGTAGGTTGGTTTCGATCACATCAATGATGCGCCCCGGCCGCGGGCTCATGACCACGATCTTGGTGGAGAGGAACACCGCCTCCGGAATCGAATGGGTGACGAAGACAACCGTCTTGGCCGTCCGTTCCCACAATTCCAGAAGCTGCTGGTTGAGCTTGTCGCGGACGATTTCATCAAGCGCGCCGAAAGGCTCGTCCATCAGCAGCAGCCTGGGATCAAAGGCCAGCGCCCGCGCGATCGAGACACGCTGCTGCATACCGCCCGACAGCTGCCAGGGAAATTTCTTCTCGAAACCGCCGAGATTGACGAGGTCGAGGTTGCGCTTCACCCGCTCCGCCGCATCGCCGATCCCCATGATCTCCAGCGGCAGGCCGACGTTCTTTTCCACGGTGCGCCACGGAAACAGCCCCGGCGCCTGGAACACATAGCCGTAGGACCGGGCCAGCCGGGCGTCATGCGGGCTCAGTCCATTGACGGTGATCGAGCCGGAGGTGGCCTGTTCGAGGTCGGCGATGACCCGGAGAAGCGTTGTCTTGCCGCAACCGGAAGGCCCGATGAAGGAGACGAAATCCCCGTCATTGACCGTCAGGTTGACCTTGGACAGGGCATAGACCGGGCTGTCCGCCGTCTGGAATGTCAGGCTGAGGTCACGTGCCTCAATCACGGCTGCCGCCACGGCGTTCTCCCCGAGAGATTTTTCTTGTTGTCACAAAGGCTATCCGCACTTGACCATTTGATCAAGATTTATCAGGCTGCCCTCCATGCCCAAGGCCGAGGCAAAGCCTGAACGGAAAACGCGCATCCAGTCGCAGAATGAGCAGATCATCCTGGACGCGGCGCTGGAGGTGTTTTCGGCCTATGGCTACCGCGGCGGCACCATCGACCAGATTGCCGCCCGCTGCGGCCTCTCCAAGCCGAACCTGCTCTATTACTTCCGCCGCAAGGACGACATTTACGAAGCCGTGCTGGAACGCACGCTGGCCGACTGGCTGGAGCCGCTCCGCACCCTCGACCCCGCCGCGGACCCTGTGGGCGAACTCTCCCGCTACATCACCGCCAAGCTGGACATGACCTTCGAGCGGCCGGCGGCGTCGCGCCTCTTTGCCAATGAAATCCTCCATGGCGCGCCGCACATCGGAAAGTTCCTGCAAGGCCCGTTGAGGGAACTGGTGGAGGCCAAGGCGCTGGTCATCCGCCGCTGGGTGGCGGAGGGCAGGCTGCACCCCATCGAACCCACCCACTTCATCTTCGCCATCTGGGCGGTGACCCAGCACTACGCCGACTTCGCCGTGCAGGTGGAAGCCATCGCCGGCACGCCGGACCGCGCCCGGGTGCGCCGCGCCGTGCTCGACATCCTGCTGGGCGGCATTGCCGCCAACCCCCCGGCCTGAGGTGCCGCCCGGCGCCACACGTTAACGCTTCATTGCACTGTCCACCCTAGAGTGGCTGCCATGACGGCCACTTCAACCGCCCCGCGCATCCTGCTGATCGGCAGCGACCATCCCACCACGTGGATTGTCTATAACCGGCTCATCCGTGAGTTCGGCCTGTTCAGCGCCATCATCGAGGAGCCGGTGTCCAGGCGCCAGCTGGTGCGCAACCGTGCCCGCAGGCTGGGCTGGGGCGCGGCACTGTCACAGGTCGCCTTCGTCACGCTGCTCAGGCCAATCCTGCAATACCAGGCTTCACGCCGCATCCGCGCCATCTGCCGTGAACACGCGATGGAGACGCAGCAACCCCTCACGCCGGCGATCGAGCATGTCGGCAACATCAATTCACCCGAAGCCATAGCACTCATCGCCGGGAAGAAGCCGGATGTGGTGATCGTCAACGGCACGCGCATCCTGAAGAAGGACCTGCTGGACAGCGTCAGGGCCACCTTCATCAACACCCACCAGGGCATCACGCCCATGTACCGCGGGGCCCATGGCGGCTATTGGGCGCTCTACAACAATGATCCCGCCAACTGCGGCGTCACCATCCATCTCGTTGATGAAGGCATCGACACCGGCCACATCATCGCCCAGGCGCTGATCTCGCCGGCCGCCATCGACACCTACATGAGCTATCCCTACCTGCAGGTCGCCGCCGCCCTGCCGCTGCTGGCCATGGCGATCCGGACGATTTCGGCCGGCACGCTCATGACCACCATCCGCAATGGCCCTTCAACCATCTGGCATCATCCCGGTTTCTTCCAGTACCTCAGGGCGCGCCTGCGCGGCGTGAAATAAGTTTCAGACAATCTTGATCGTCTTTGGATCCCAATCCTTGGGCTGCGGATATTGCGGGTTCATCTCTTCCAGCGTCTCACGCACGATTCCCGAGATGATGCCGTTCCTCACCCAGTTGCGGTCAGCAGGCACCACATGCCACGGCGCATATGCCGTCGAACAGCGGTTCAGCATCACCTCGTAGGCGTCGGCGTACTTGTCCCAGAGGGCGCGGTCATCGAGGTCGCCGGGATTGAATTTCCAGCGCTTGGTTTCATCCTCCACCCGCTCCTTCAGGCGTTCGGCCTGCTCGTCCTTCGAGATGTGCAGCATGAACTTGAGGATGCGCGTGCCATTGTCGGTGAGCATCTTCTCGAAGGCGTTGATCTCGCCGTAGCGTCGTTCAACCGTCTCCGGTGACGCAAAGCCCTTCACCTTCACGACCAGCACATCCTCGTAGTGCGAGCGGTTGAAGATGCCGATCATGCCGCGCGGCGGCGCCACCTTGTGCACGCGCCAGAGATAGTCCTGTGCCAGTTCAGGTGCCGTCGGGGCCTTGAACGGATTGACCGTGACACCGATGGGTCCGCAGGTGTTGAACACCGCCCGCACCGTACCGTCCTTGCCGGAACAATCGATGCCCTGCAGCACCACCAGCAGGGCGCGCTTGCCTTCGGCAAAGAGCCGGTCCTGCAGGCCGTCAATGGCTTCGGCATCCTTTTCGGTCTGCGCCTTGGTCTTGTCCTTGTCGTCGAAGGGCGCTGCCTCCCGCGGATCAACAGTAGCGAGCTTGAAGGCCTTTCCGGGAGCAACACGGAAGCGTTCGGCGAGAGATTTTGACATGATCGTGATCCTCTGCGGCACGGAGCGCCGCGTTAACCTGTCCTTGATTGAAAGCATCCTTTGCTGCAAGCCTCAAGGCAATGCAAATCAGCATGGGGAACACAGTGTCCGAACACCCGTCCAACCAGCCCCAGATCAAGGCGGCTGCCTATCGCCTGCCCGCCATGGACATTGAATTCCTGCTGGGCGATTCGACACGCGGCATCCGCTTCCAGCTGGAGTACCAGAAGGCCGAGGAACACCTGCGCGCCTGGGGTGTCGAGACGACCGTGGTGGTCTTCGGTTCGGCCCGCGTGAAATCCGGTGCTGCCGATGGCTGGTATGACGGAGCCCGCGCCTTCGGCCGCATCTGTTCGCAGGGAGGCGGCGCCATGCACAAGGTGAAGCCCCTCTACAATGTCATCGCCACAGGCGGCGGACCCGGCATCATGGAGGCCGCCAACCGCGGCGCCTATGACGCGGGCGCGCCCTCCATCGGCTACAACATCACGCTGCCCATGGAGCAGGAACCCAACGCCTATTCCACCCCGGACCTCACCTTCCGCTTCCACTATTTCGCCATGCGCAAGATGCACTTTGCCATGCGCGCCGCGGCACTCGTGGTTTTCCCCGGCGGCTTCGGCACCATGGACGAACTCTTCGAGCTGCTCACCCTGCGCCAGACCGGCAAGATGACCAAGCCCCTGCCCGTGGTGCTCTATGATTCCAAGTTCTGGAAGCGCACCATCAATTTCCAGAGCTTTGTCGACGGCGGCCTGATCAGCTCCCACGATCTCGGCCTCTTCAGTTATGCCGACACGCCGGAAGAAGCCTGGCATGAACTGCAGCGCTGCGGCCTGCCCATTCCGAAGGACTGATGATGCTCAAGCTCCATTTCCACGGCGCCGCCCGCACCGTGACCGGATCGAACTACATGATCGAAACGGACACGGCCCGCGTCCTCATTGACTGCGGCATGTTCCAGGGTGCCAAGACCGAAACCGAACTGAACTACCGGGCCTTCCCCTATGAGCCGCGCAAGATCACCGCGCTGGTGCTGACCCATGCCCACATCGACCACACCGGCCTTGTTCCGAAGCTGGTGAAGCATGGTTTCGCCGGGCTGATCCATGCCAGCGAAGGCACGCGCGACCTCTGCGGCATCATGCTGCCGGACTCGGGCTTCATCCAGGAAACGGAAGTGAAGAAGCTGAACGAGCGCAACGCCAAGCGCGGACTTCCCGAGGTTGAGCCCATGTACACCATGGATGACGCCATGGCGGCCCTCAACCAGTTCGAAACGCAGGCCATGGAAACATGGTTCTCGCCCGCCGCAGGGATCCGCATGCGCTACTGGAACGCTGGCCATCTTCTGGGCTCCGCCTCGATCGAGGTGGAAGTGGAGCAGCAGGGCAAACCGGCGACGCGCCTCCTCTTCTCCGGCGACATCGGCCCCAACCACAAGCTTTTGGAGCGCGACCCCGAAGCACCGCAGGGCTTCGACTATGTCATCTGTGAATCAACCTACGGCGGCCGGGACCGCTTTGAGCGCGCCCCGGACAAACGCCTCTCGCTTCTGGCAGGCGAACTGACCGAGGCGGCGAAACGCGGCGGCGTGATGCTCATTCCCTCCTTTGCGGTGGAACGCACGCAAGAAGTGGTGACTGACCTCATTTCCGTGATGGAGCGCGGCCTTGCGCCGAAGTGCAACATCTTCATCGACTCGCCGCTTGCCAACAAGGCCACCGCCGTGTTCCGCAAGCACGCCAAATCGCTGGAAGGCGGCGCGGCCCTGGCCCGGGCCTTCAATTCACCGCTGGTGAAGTCAACCGAGAGTGTCGAGGATTCCAAGGCGCTGAACCGTTTCAACGGCTTCCACATCGTCATTGCCGCCTCCGGCATGGCGGAAGCGGGCCGCATCCGCCACCACCTGCGCAACCGCCTGTGGCAGCGCTCGACAACCGTGTTGCTGGTGGGCTTCCAGGCCAAGGGCTCGCTGGGCTCGCTGCTCGAGGAAGGTGCCAAGCGCGTCACCATCATGGGTGACGAAATCAAGGTCGCCGCCACCATCCGCCGCATCGATGACTATTCAGGCCATGCCGACGGACCCGAACTTGTGCAGTGGGTGAAGGAACGCCTGCCGGTGAAACGCTCCATTTTCCTCACCCACGGCGAGGAAGAGGCGCAGAAGGCACTGGCCGAGGATATTCGCGGCCTTGTGCCCGATGACTGCATCGTGCGGCCACGCCTTGATGATGTCTATGATCTCACCGGGCCTGCCTGCGCCCTGCTGGCGGAAGAGACGAAACCGCGCATCGACCCGGCGCAGGTTGCAAAGCTCGACTGGAACAACGACCTGCAATCCCTCATCCTCGACATCAACGAGGAACTGAAGGGAGCCGCCGACGCCCGGTCCAAGGCCGTGATCCTGCGCCGCCTGCGCCGCGCGCTGGCCGACGGCACGACCGGCCAGGCTGGGGCAGGTCAGGAATAAGACGGAACATTTGTTCCATAATCATTGCCGTGAAAGCCATTCCGTGGTTTTCTGCCGGAAATGACCGACGCTTCCGTACCCCAGGATTTTGCCGCCCTCCGCACCCTCATCGTGGAGCGCGCCGCTGATTTTCCGCGCCGCCTGACGCAGGTGGCGACCTATGCGCTTGAGAATCCCGACGACATCGCCTTTGGCACCGTGGCCACCATTGCCCAGGCCGCCGAGGTGCAGCCCTCCACGCTGGTGCGCTTTGCCCAGAGCCTCGGCTATCAGGGCTTCAGCGAATTGCAGGAGGTCTTCCAGTCGCGCCTCCGGGACCGCGTGCTGAATTATGATGAACGCCTTGAGCAGTTGCGCGAGCACACCCGCAATTCCGGCAAGTCCGGCCTGATCTTCGACGGCTTCGCCGGGGCTGCCGAACAGTCGCTGGCGACCCTGCGCGAGAAACTCGATCCCGAACAGCTGCGCAGCGCCGCCGACATGCTGGCCAGGGCAGACACCATCTATCTCATCGGCCTGCGCCGCTCCTTCCCCATTTCCACCTATATGGCCTATGCCTTCGGCAAGCTCGGCATCCGCTATGTGCTTGTCGATGCGCTGGGCGGACTTGCCGCCGAAGACACGAGCTTCGCCACGCCGCGCGACGTGGTGCTGGCCGTGACCTTCACGCCTTACGCCAGCGAAACCGTGAGCCTGAGCCAGAAACTCTCGGGCCGTGGCGTGCCGGTGCTGGCCATCACCGATTCCCCCTTTTCGCCCCTGGCCTCCATCGCCCAGACCTGGTTTGAGGTGCAGGAGGCCAATTTCGAGGGCTTCCGCTCCATGGCCGCGACCCTGACGCTGGCCATGACCCTCACCGTTGCCACCGCCGAACGCCGCGCCAGCCTTGCACGCGACAAATAGCCCGCATTCCAAAATAGAACGTTTATTCCGCTTGACAGTATGGTGGAATTATTGTTTCGATAAGGTCACCTTCCGCTTCAAGGAGATATTCCATGGCTGCCCCTTCCGGCGCACCCGCAGCGCTCGACGTCATCACCATGGGGCGCTGCTCCATAGACCTCTACGGCCAGCAGATCGGATCACGCCTTGAGGACGTGGGCTCCTTTGCCAAATCGGTGGGTGGCTCTCCCTCCAACATCGCCATCGGCACGGCAAGGCTCGGCCTGCGCTCCGCACTCATCACCCGCGTCGGCGATGAACAGATGGGCCGCTTCGTGCTGGAACAGATGGCACGCGAAGGCGTCAGCACCAAGGGCATCGTCACCGACCCCGCCCGCCTCACCTCGCTGGTGCTGCTGGCAGTCGAAAGCGACAAGGCATTTCCCCTGATCTTCTACCGCGAGAACTGCGCCGACTCGGCGCTGTGCGAAGACGACGTGAACGAGGACTTCATCCGCTCCGCCGGGGCGCTGCTGGTGACCGGCACGCATTTCGCCCGCGAGGTGAATGACAGGGCCCAGCGCAAGGCCATGGCATTGGCGAAAAAACACGGCCGCCGCATTGTCATTGACATCGACTACCGCCCCAACCTCTGGGGCCTCGCCGGACATGGCGCGGGCGAGGAACGCTACATCAAGTCCGACAAGGTGACGGCCCACCTGCAAACCATCCTCGCCGATTGCGACCTCATTGTCGGCACGGAAGAAGAAGTGCACATCGCGGGCGGCACGGAAGACACGTTGGCCGCCCTGCGCGCCATCCGCGCCATCTCGAAGGGCGTGATCGTGCTGAAACGCGGCCCCATGGGCTGCGTTGTCTATCCCGGCGACATCCCGGCCTCCCTCGACGGCGGCATTGTCGGAAAAGGCTTCCCCATCGAGGTCTACAACGTGCTGGGCGCGGGCGATGCCTTCATGTCCGGCTTCCTGCGCGGCTGGCTGAAGAATGAACCCTACGAAATCTGCGCAACCTGGGCCAATGCCTGCGGCGCCTTCGCCGTCTCGCGCCTGCTCTGTTCGCCGGAATATGTGACCTGGGAGGAATTGCAGTACTTCCTCAAGCACGGCTCGCCGGTGAAGGCGCTGCGCAAGGACGACAACCTCAACCACATCCACCACGCCACCACGCGCCGCACCCAATGGCCGAAACTGCTCGCCTTCGCCATCGATCACCGCAAGCAGCTGGAAGAAATGGCCGACAGTGTGGGCGCACCGCGTGACCGCATTGCCCCCTTCAAGCGTCTCGCCATGCAGGCCATCGCCCGGGTCGCGGATGGCAAGCCGGGCTTCGGCACGCTGCTCGACGACACCTATGGCCGCGAGGCCATGTTCGATGCGGCAAAGCTCGGCCTCTGGGTCGGCCGCCCGCTGGAAAAGCCGGGCTCGCGCCCGCTGGAATTCGAACACACGCAGGACGTGGGCTCACGCCTTGTCGACTGGCCCGTCGATCACTGCATCAAGTGCCTCGCCTTCTACCACCCGGATGATCCGGCCGACCTGAAACAGCAGCAGCTGGCCAAGTACCGCCAGCTCTATGAGGCCGCCCGCAAGGTGGGCCGCGAGCTGCTGATCGAGATCATCGCCGGCAAGAACGGCCCGCTCGACCGCTTTACGATCGCACGGGCCATGCAGGAGATCTACGACCTCGGCATCAGGCCCGACTGGTGGAAGCTGGAACCGCAGGCGGACGCCTCTGCCTGGGACGAGATCGGCAAGGTCATCGACCGCAATGACGCGCTTTGCCGTGGCGTGGTGCTGCTCGGCCTTGAAGCGCCGGAAGATGAACTGGCCAAGGGCTTCAAGGCCGTCGCAGCCAAGCGCCACGTCAAGGGCTTTGCTGTCGGACGCACCATTTTCAACGACGCCGCCCGCGCCTGGCTCGCCGGCCAGATTGATGACACGGCAGCCATCGCCATGATGGCGGAAAAATTCGGCAGCCTCGTGCGCATCTGGGAAGATGCGCGCCGCGCCTGAGGAGACACATGTCATGAACAAGACCATCCGCCTCACCACAGCGCAGGCCCTCGTCAAATTCCTCTGCGCCCAGATGACTGTGATCGAGGGCAGGAAGACGCCCATCTTCGCAGGCGTTTGGGCCATCTTCGGCCATGGCAACGTGGCGGGAATCGGCGAGGCGCTGTTCCAGGTGCGTGACCAGTTGCCCACCTACCGCGGCCAGAACGAGCAGAGCATGGCGCTCTCGGCCATCGCCTACACCAAGGCCACGAACCGCAGGCGCATCATGGCGGCAACCACCTCCATTGGCCCCGGTGCGCTCAACATGGTCACCGCCGCCGCCGTGGCCCATGTGGATCGCCTGCCGCTGCTGCTTTTGCCCGGTGACGTCTTTGCCGGACGCAGGCCCGATCCCGTGCTGCAGCAGATCGAGGATTTTGGTGACGGCACAACAAGCGTCAACGATTGCTTCAAGCCGGTCTCCCGCTACTTCGACCGCATCATGCGCCCCGAACAGCTGATCCCCGCGCTGAACCGCGCCATGGCCGTGCTCACCGATCCTGCGGAGTGCGGCCCCGTCACCATCGCGCTCTGCCAGGACACCCAGGCCGAGGCCTTCGACTATCCCGAGAGCTTCTTCCGCGAACGCACCTGGTCCTTCCGCCGCCCACGCCCTGATGAGAGCGAACTCCATGCCGCCGTGGCCGCCCTCAAGGCCGCGAAGACGCCTGTCATTATCGCCGGCGGTGGCGTCAACTTCTCCGAGGCCAACGCCGCACTCGCCGCCTTTGCCGACCGCCACGGCATTCCCGTGGTGGAGACACAGGCCGGCAAGTCATCTCTGCCTTTCCTCAATGAACTGAACATGGGTGCCGTGGGTGTCACCGGCACGGGTGCTTCCAACACCGTGAGCGAAGACGCCGACCTGCTGCTGGCCGTGGGCACACGGTTGCAGGATTTCACCACCGCCTCGTGGACGCTGTTCCAGAACGCCGCCAAGACAATCATCGGCCTCAACACGCAAGTCTTTGACGCCACCAAGCATCAGGCCTTGCCGCTGGTCGCGGACGCAAAGGTCGGGCTGGAAGAACTCTCTGCCAACCTCGGCAAGTGGACCGCTCCGGCAGACTGGACGGCCCGCGCCAGGAAGGCCCGCGCCGATTGGATCAAGGTGGCCGACACCTACACCGCCGCCAGCAATGCCGAGCTGCCATCGGACGCGCAGGTGGTCGGAGCGGTGCAACGGGCCCTTGGCCGCGAGGTGATCGGCATGTGCGCCGCGGGCGGCCTGCCCGGCGAGATGCACAAACTCTGGCAGGCGAGTTTCCCCGGCTCCTACCACATGGAATACGGCTTCTCCTGCATGGGCTACGAGATTGCGGGCGGCCTTGGCATCAAGATGGCGCGCCCCGACAAGGAGGTTGTCGTCATGGTGGGCGATGGTTCCTACATGATGATGAACTCGGAACTCGCCACCGCCGTGATGCTCGGCCACAAGCTCACCATCGTGCTGCTCGACAACCGCGGCTACGGCTGCATCAACCGCCTGCAGCATGCGACGGGCGGCGAACGCTTCAACAATCTTTACGACTACAACGTGAAGCAGGAGTTGTCGCCTGACATTGACTTCGCCGCCCATGCCCGCAGCATGGGTGCCGTGGCGCTGAAGGTGAAATCACTCGCCGAACTGGAACAGGCCCTCAAGGACACACGCGGCAACGGACGCACGACCGTCATCGTCATCGACACCGACCCGATGATCTCCACCGATGCTGGCGGCGCCTGGTGGGATGTGGGCGTGCCCGAAACCTCTGCGCGTGCAACGGTCCTTGACGCCAACAGGAAATGGGCGGAAGGACGCGCCAAACAGACCCTCGGACATTGAGACTGGGACACTGAACCATGCCCTCCAAACTCCTCGTCAAGCCATCGAAGAAGACCGGCAAGGTCATCTCGGTCACACCGAAATCGGCGAAGTGGAAATACGTCGGACATGACGTGTGGAAACTCGCGCCCGGCAAGTCCGCCAAGGGTGCGGAAGAGAAACGCGAGACCTGCATTGTCTTCATCTCCGGCAAGGGCGAGGTGAAGGTCAACGGCAAGAGCTTCGGCGTGATCGGCGAACGCATGAACGTCTTCGAAGGCAAGCCGTGGAGCGTCTACGTGCCGCCCGGTGCGAAATGGTCGGTGACGGCGGAGACGGACTGCGTCATCAACATCTGCACCGCGCCAGCCAAGAAGGGCACAGCGGCCTTCGTCATCGATCCCGCCACCCTGTCGATTGAAACACGGGGGCAAGGTTCCAACACGCGCTATGTCTGCAACATTCTCCCTGAGCAAGACCCACGCGCCGAAAGCCTTCTGGTCGTCGAGGTGATCACGCCCAACGGCTCCACCTCGTCATACCCTTCCCACAAGCACGACAAGAACAACCTGCCGAAGGAATCGCTGCTGGAGGAGACCTACTATCACCGCCTCAACCCGCCACAGGGTTTCGCCTTCCAGCGCGTCTACACCGATGACCGCAAGCTGGACGAGGCGA
>ERZ1645187.719-NODE-719-length-32359-cov-7.830857_pt1 | contig 32359 bp, 31 predicted proteins | sample MGYA00575352_ERZ1645187 | MGnify/ENA primary metagenome ERZ1645187 (study PRJEB40837, sample SAMN11349314) | freshwater sediment metagenome | isolation source: river sediment | host: Sediment | place: India: Wazaribad , New Delhi | collected 2017-02-21 ... | reverse complement strand
TTCAAACAGGGGTTTGACCCCGAACTGGATAGTGAGGTTGCTGGTGGCGATCACGCTGGGAACCTGGCGCCAAAGCGGCGCTGCATGGACGGCGCAGGGCGCGCGCCGAAAGGGTGGCCAGTGTAGCGGCTGGCGCAGCCAGTGCAATGCCGGCCGGTCAGGTCCGGCGCAATACCGCCCGGGCGCGGCGAAGGTCGCGCCAGTTCTGGATCTGCTTGCCGGGAAAAACGCTTTTCCATGTCAGCCGGTAGGCGCCCGCCAGCGTGAGGCTGCGCTTGCCGTCGGCATCAACGGGTTCGAGGCAGAAACCGAGCCGCAGCAGCTCGTCGGCCTCCCGCGCCAGGGCTTGCTCCACCAGTGCAATGCCCTGCGCCGGATCCCATGCTTTCAGCGCCACCCGCTGGGCTATGGCAGCGCGCACCCGCCTGAATATATCGAGCAGTGCCGCCGGCTCGTTGACATCCGGGTAGCGCAACATGGTTTTCTGTTTCATCGCCGGGTACGCCGACACCACGTCAGCATTGTTGACATCCAGCACCGTGTCATCAGCAAACACCTGGCAGAACTCGAGGTACGTCATGTTCCTGACGGGACTGTTGATCGTGACCAGCATCGCGCAGGCGGCATCGCCTGGCAGGCTGTACAGCGAAAAATAACTTTCGGTGTGCGTGTCTTTCAGCACTGACGAACCGCCGTAGACAAAACCCATCTGCTTCAGCTCGGTGTCAAGACGGTTGTAGGTGTCACTGCGCGCAGCGAGGAACTCGTCTTCCGGCAGCGGCGTGAACTTCACCCGGGCAGCAATGCGCTGCGTCTTGAGGATCAACAAGGGCGCCAGCAGGTTGAGGAACGCCAATGGCAACAGCACGATCGCCAGCAATACATTCAGCAACATGGTTCAGCCCTTCGCCGCCGTGAAAATGCGCGTGCCGACACTGACGGCCGCCAGCACCAGGGCGCCAGTCGCCACACCACCGACGATATTCGCCAGCGATGGCGCCAACGCAGCCAGCACGCCACCGAGCAGCGGCACACCGCGCAGCATCGCTTCCAGGTGATGGATCAGGTCATGCGAGCCGGGGATGCCGTGCAACAGGATGCCACCGCCCACCATGAACATCGCAGCTGTGCCGATCACTGACAGTGACTTCATCAGTTTCGGTGCAAACAGCAACAGGCCGCGACCGAGTGCGCGCTTCATCGCCGCCAACGCATGCGTCGCGTTATCCTTCACCAGATGCAAACCTGCGTCGTCCAGTTTGACGATACCAGCCACTAGGCCATAGACACCGACCGTCATCAGCAGGGCAATGCCGCACACCACCGCCACCTGCATGCTGAATGCAGATTCCTGCACGGTGCCGAGTGCAATGACAATGATTTCTGCCGAGAGGATGAAATCCGTGCGGATCGCACCCTGGATCTTTTCCTGCTCGAACGCGACCAGGTCGACCGCCGGATCCAGCAGGGCCTGCGTGATCGCCTCATGACCGGCAGCCTCTTCTGCTGCACTGTGCAGGAACTTGTGGGCGAGTTTCTCGAAACCCTCATAGCAGAGAAAGGCGCCACCGATCATCAGCAATGGCGTGACCAGCCACGGCGCCAAGGCGCTGATCAGCAGCGCGGCCGGCACCAGGATCACTTTGTTCTTGAAAGAACCCTTGGCGACCGCCCATACCACCGGTAACTCGCGCTCGGCGCGCACACCAGACACCTGCTCGGCATTCAGTGCCAGGTCATCGCCCAGCACACCCGAGGTTTTCTTGGCGGCGACCTTGGTCAGCAGGGCGACATCATCCAGCACGCTGGCGATGTCGTCGATCAGGGCGAGAAGGCTGCTGCCGGCCATAGGAATTTCTCAATACAGGAATGAACGACGCATTCTACTGTAGGGGCGACCTGCTGGTCGCCCGTGATTAAATACGCCGGGTCTGACAGGGCGACCAGCAGGTAGCCCCTACTCGTCGTCATCCTCGCCCTCGACGAACATGCCGAGCTCCCTGATCTTGCGCGTGAGGGTGTTGCGACCCCAGCCGAGCAGCTCGGCGGCATCGCGCCGCCGGCCAGCGGTGTGCTGCAGTGCCGCCTCGATCATGATGCGCTCGAAAGCGGGCATGGCCTCGTCGAGCAGGCGTTCATGGCCATTGGCCAGTTCGCGCCGGGCCCAGTGGCGCAGCTGCTGCTGCCAGCTACCGGATACCACTGCCGATTCTGCCTGCTGTTCCAGCAGTTCAGGCGGCAGGTCCCTGGTGTGGATCTCGCGCCCGGGTGCCATCACGGTCAGCCAACGGCAGGTGTTCTCCAGCTGGCGAACATTGCCCGGCCAATCCAGCGCAGCCATGCATGCTTCGGTTTCCGGCAACAGGGTCTTTGCTTCAACGCCCAGTTCGCGCGCAGCCTTGCCAAGGAAGAAGCGCGCCAGCGCAGGTATATCCTCGCGCCGCTCAGCCAGTCGCGGCAGCTGGATGCGGATCACGTTGAGCCGATGGAACAGGTCCTCGCGGAACTTGTGTTCCTGCACCAGTTTTTCCAGGTTCTGGTGCGTGGCGGCGATGATGCGCACATCCACTTTCACCGGCGTATGGCCCCCGACGCGGTAGAACATGCCATCCGCCAGCACACGCAACAGGCGCGTCTGCGTGTCATGTGGCATGTCGCCGATCTCGTCGAGGAACAAGGTGCCGCCATCCGCCTGTTCAAAACGCCCCTGGCGCTGGCTCACGGCACCGGTGAACGCGCCCTTTTCATGGCCGAACAATTCGGATTCCATCAGGTCTTTCGGCACTGCTGCCATGTTCAGCGCAATAAACGGCTTGCGCGCACGCGGGCTGTGGCGGTGCAGCGCGTGCGCGACCAGCTCCTTGCCGGTGCCGGACTCGCCATTGATCAGCACAGTGATATTCGAGTGCGACAGGCGACCGATCGCGCGGAACACTTCCTGCATCGCAGGCGCTTCGCCGATCATTTCTGCCGGCGGCTGCTCCTCTTGTGCGGGCGGCGCCGCTGGCGGTTGCGTCTGCGCCAGCGCACGCCTCGTCACCTCGACCACCTCATCGACATCAAACGGTTTCGGCAGGTACTCGAACGCACCGCCCTGGTATGACGCGACAGCACTGTCGAGATCGGAATGCGCTGTCATTATGATGACCGGCAGCGTCGGGAAATCGCGGTTGATCGTGCGCAGCAGTGCGAGGCCATCGATGCCGGGCATGCGGATATCGCTGATCAATGCCGCCGGCGGGTTGCGGCCCAGCTCGCGCCGCGCCGCATCGCCGCTCTCGAAACTGCGGCAGGGGATCCCCGCCTGCCCCATCGCTTTTTCGAGAACCCAGCGGATCGAGCGGTCGTCATCGATGATCCATACATCGCCAGTTTGTGTGTTCATGTCAGGCATCCAGGGGCAGGTAGAGCGAGAAACGGGTATTGCCGGGCACGCTGTCGCACTCCACCAGGCCATGGTGTTGCGCGATGATCGACTGGGCAATGGCCAGCCCGAGGCCGGTGCCATCCGCGCGTCCGGAAATCATCGGGTAGAAGATCGTGTCTTGCATGTCCGGCGGGATGCCGGGGCCGTTGTCGATGATATCGATGCGGCAGACGAGCTTGTGCTGGCGCTTGCCGATGGTGAAGCGGCGCTGCACGCGTGTGCGCATTGTGATTACAGCATCCGGCGTGTGGTGTTCCGTGAGTGCCTGCACGGCATTGCGCACGATGTTGAGCAAGGCCTGCAGCAGCTGGCTGCGATCACCCTCGATATCCGGCAGGCTGGGATCATAGTCGCGGCGCATGGCCACCGCATCGCCGTATTCCGCACGGATGATACCGAGCACCCGCTCCAGCACTTCGTGGATGTTGAAGTGCGACATTACGGGCAATTCGTGCGGCCCGAGCATGCGATCAACCAGGTCGCGCAAGCGGTCGGCCTCATCGATGATGATGCCGGTGTATTCTGCGAGCGTGGGGTCAGACAATTCCCTGGCCAGCAGCTGGGCGGCGCCGCGGATGCCGCCGAGCGGGTTCTTGATCTCGTGCGCCAGGCCACGGGCGAGGTGGCGGCTGGTTTGCTGTGATGACACCAGTGCTTCCTCGCGACTGATTTTCAGCAGGCGATCCATCGCCTGCATTTCGAGCAACAAGCCATGCTCGGCCGGCAGTGGTGTCGCACTGATGTCGGCCATTACCGTCTTGTGCAAGGTGGCGAGGGTCAGGTTCGCCTGGCGCTGGGTGAAAGGCACACCACTGGCCAGTGCCTGGCGCAGGACCACCACCAGTTCGTCGGCATCGCGCAGCAGGTCACCAAATTGCTGGCCGCGGGCATGCTGCTGGCTGACAGCCAGCAAGCCCTCGGCGGCCTGGTTGAGGTACAGCGGGCGCAGCTCGCGGTCGAGCAGCACCACGGCACTCGACAGGTGGTCGAGGATCATGGCCGGCAAGCGGCTATCGGCAGTGGTATCGGCTGGGGGCATGGCACGCCATCATGGCAAGGGCAGTGGTTGTACCCGGATTGCTTGCAAGATATTTGCCAGCCTGACGGAGACTCGTCGACGCTGCTTATTTTTGCGGTTTTTCTGCCGGGCCGCCCATGCCGGGCATGCCTGCCACGCCACCCGCACCCTGTGTAACGCCGGCACCGGACAGGCTGCCTGCCCCCTTGGGTGAACCGTATCCGCCAACCGGACCGGCATCGGCCGCAGCCACGGCATCGCGGCCCCACCAGCGCGCAAGCCAACCCTGCGGTTTATCCGGCTTGTTGTCACTGACCTTGTTGAGGGCGGAGATGCGGCGCAAGTGAAACTGCACCGCCCCTGTCGACATCAGTTGCCGGCCCTTAGCATCAAACAGGCGGGCCTCCACGGTATGCGTCCCCCGGTCGAGGCCGGTCAGCGTATAGGCAAGGCTCTGTGCCGGCTCGCCAAGTGGCTGGCCATCCAGGAAGAACTGGACGGTATCGCTGCCCTGCAGGGGAGGCGACAGCTCGACCGTCACATCAACCGCCTCGACCTCCTGGCCGAAAGCTGCATCATTCAATGGGCTGGTAATGGTAAAACGCTCATACACAGTTTTTTCCTTCTCGTGGCGGGGCCGCTCGGAAGACGTAGTGGCTGCCGGCAAGGTATTCACCGGCGTGATCTTCACCTCCTCGGCTGCACGCCCGGCAGGCGGCGCGTCGGTGAAAATCACATGCCCCTGGGCATCTACCGAACGGTAAACCTGTCCCTTCGGCACCGGGGGCGGCTCCGTCCCGGCTTCAGCCGGCGGCACATCCTGGGCCATTGCCGGGGAAGCCAGCAGCAACACCAAGCCAATCCTGCGCAAACACTGCAACATATCTCGTTTCTCCATTGATCCTGTTTCCACTTTAAACGGCTGCCACCAGCAAGGAAAGCGCCCCACTGACCCCATGCTAATGCAACGGGCGCCGGATCACGCGCTGGCCAGGGCTGCTTGCCCCCGGTGCCGAGCCGGCACCGATATCCCCTTCCGGCTCTTCCGGTCCGCCGGCGCCACCCGGGCTGCGGGCCCCGCGCGGGCTGCGGGCACCACCGGCATCATACGGGTACAGATCCGGATCCAGCAGTGTGCCACCCTGGTCGATATGGCGCCGGACATGGAAGCTGACATGGGGGGTAATGGCCAGGGTTCTGGCCTTTTCATCGCGCACCCGCGCCTCGGCGCTATGGCTGCCGCGCTCCAGGCTGCTGACCAGGCGGAACAGGGTCGTGCCGGGCTTGCCCAGCGGCCGCCCGTCCAGATAGAACTGGATCGTATGGCCCGGCTGCAAGGGCGGGCTAAGTTCCGCCGTCAGGCTGGCGGTTGTGACATCCCAGCCCAGGATCTCGTCCTGTTCCGGGCTCGTCATCTCGAAGCGGCTGTAGCCGTTGAAAGCCTGATCCGCATTGCTGTCTGCTGTGCCTGCTGCAGGCGTTTCAGTGGCCTGAGCGGCCGGCATGGCATTGGTCGGCGGCAACTGCACCGCTTCTGCCTGCCCCTCTTCCGGAGGCTTGTCGCTGAAGCTCACCCTGCCCTCGGCATCGACATGCCGGTACACCTGGGCATGTAGCGGCGACAAAGCGGCAACCACCAACAGCATGAGTATTGTCCGGCACAGCTTGCCTGGCTTGCACTGCATGGCACACGCTCCTTTCCATTACCTTTCTCAATGTGATCCTCACGGCCGCAAAAAAAAGCCCGGCACGATGGCCGGGCTTTTCCTGTTGCTGATCGCTTGCGCGAGATCAAGCTACCGCTGCACTTAGCAGGAGTAGTACATCTCGAATTCCACCGGGTGGGTGGTCATGCGCAGCTTGGTTACCTCTTCCATCTTCAAAGCGATGTAGGCGTCGATCATGTCGTTGTCAAACACGCCGCCCTGGGTCAGGAACTCGCGATCCTTGTCCAGTGCTTCCAGCGCCATTTCCAGGCTGGAGCACACGGTCGGGATCTCGGCCGCTTCTTCCGGCTCCAGGTCGTACAGGTCCTTGTCGGCTGCATCGCCCGGGTGGATCTTGTTCTTGATGCCGTCGAGGCCGGCCATCAGCAGGGCCGCGAAGCACAGGTACGGGTTGGCGGTCGGGTCGGGGAAGCGGGTCTCGATGCGACGCGCTTTCTCGCTGTTAACCCAGGGGATACGGATAGAAGCAGAACGGTTGCGGGCAGAGTAAGCCAGCATGACCGGGGCTTCAAAACCCGGCACCAGGCGCTTGTACGAGTTGGTGCCCGGGTTACAGAACGCGTTCAGTGCCTTGGCGTGCTTGATGATACCGCCGATGTAGAACAGCGCGGTTTCAGACAGGCCGGCATAGGCATCTCCGGCGAAGATGTTCTTGCCCTTCGCGGTGATGGACTGGTGCACGTGCATACCGGAACCGTTGTCGCCAACGATCGGCTTCGGCATGAAGGTGGCCGTCTTGCCATAGGCGTGCGCGACGTTGTGGACACAGTACTTGAGGATCTGCACTTCGTCAGCTTTCTTCACCAGCGTGTTGCCGCCAACACCGATCTCGCACTGGCCGGCAGTGGCCACTTCGTGGTGGTGAACTTCGAGTACCAGGCCCATTTCTTCCATGGCATTACACATGGCGCCGCGGATCTCGTGCAGTGAATCCACCGGCGGAACGGGGAAGTAGCCACCTTTCACACCGGGGCGGTGGCCGGTGTTGCCGCTCTCGTACGGGTGATCAGACGACCAGGCCGCTTCCTCGGAGCCGATCTTGACGCTGCAGCCGGACATATCGACCTTCCACTTCACGTCATCGAAAATGAAGAATTCCGGCTCCGGACCCATGATGGCGTAGGCATCGGCGCCGTAGATGGATTTCAGGTACTCCTCGGCGCGGCTGGCAACGGAGCGCGGGTCGCGGTTGTAGCCCTGCATGGTGGCCGGCTCGACGATGGAGCAGCGCAGGATCAGGGTCGGCTCGTCGAAGAACGGATCCATGACGGCCGTGCTGTCATCCGGCATCAGGATCATGTCGGACTCGTTGATACCTTTCCAGCCAGCAATGGAGGAACCGTCGAACATCTTGCCATTGGTGAAGAGGCTGGCATCGACGTCCTTGGCCGGGTACGTGACATGCTGCTCCTTACCCTTGGTATCGGTGAAACGGAAGTCGATCCACTTCACGTTATGTTCTTTGATCAGTTTCAGAGTTTTCTCTGACATGGTTTCCTCCAGGGGAACGTTTGCCACTTGCGTGGTGTTGGTCACTTGCGTGTTGATTAAGGGGGTTTCAAAACGAAACGAAGAAGAGGTGGCAAAATATATGCCATTTGTGCAACTAAATACAGGCAGCTGAATCAAGCATTTCATGCCGGCATGCACCAGATCAATGCATGATTTGCACCACAATAACGCACATGCAAACCGTTTAGCACCATATTGGTGCAATATAGGGCCAAGAACAGTAACCTGCCTTCACCCGCCGTGCCGTCTATAATGCCGCCCCACCGACGCTGCCGACCTCCGCCATGCAATACACCGTCAAGCTGTTCGCCGAGATCACCATCAAGAGCAAGCCGGTGCGCCAGCGGCTGGTGCGCATGCTGCGCGACAACCTGCGCACACTGCTGAAGGCCATCGATCCCGAGGTACAGATCGACCGGCAGTGGGACCACATTGGCATCACCAGCGCAGCGGATGCCGCTACCCAGGCCCGCATCGTCGACCTGCTCGGCCGCACGCCGGGCATCAGCCACTTCCAGTGTGTGCACGAATTCCCGCTCTACCTGCCCCAGGCGGAGGGCGATGACAGCCCACCGGCCGTGGACTGGGACGGCCTCTACCAGGCCACGCGCGCGCTCTACGGCCAACTGCTGGCCGGCAAGACGTTCCGCGTCAGCTGCCGCCGGCTGGGCAACCACAGTTTCCAGTCCGGTGATATCGAACGCTACATCGGCGGCGGGCTGAACCAGCACTGTGCCACCGGGGGTGTGAAGCTCAAGCACCCGGACATCACCGTGCCAGTCGAGATCCGCCACGACCGCTTTTTCGTCATCGAGCAGGACTACCCGGGCCTCGGCGGCTTCCCGCTGGCCAGCCAGGATGCGGTGCTGTCGCTGATCTCCGGCGGCTTCGATTCGACCGTGTCGACCTACCTGGCGATGAAGCGCGGGTTGCTGACGCATTTCTGTTTCTTCAACCTCGGCGGCGATGCACACGAGATTGCCGTGAAGGAAATCGCCGTCTACCTGTGGATGAAGTACGGCGCCTCGCACCGCGTGAAATTCATCAGCGTGCCGTTTGCCGATGTGGTGCGCGAAATCCAGGAAAAGGTGCACCACTCGCAGATGGGTGTGATCCTCAAGCGCATGATGCTGCGCGCGGCGAGTGACCTGGCGCGCCAGCTGGAGATCCAGGCACTGGTCACCGGCGAAGCCGTGGCACAGGTATCGAGCCAGACACTGCCCAATCTCGCCGTCATCAGCCAGGCCAGCGACATGCTGGTATTGCGTCCGCTGGCAATGATGGACAAGCCCGACATCGTCGATTATGCGCGGCGCATCGGCACGGAAGTGTTTGCGAAAAACATTCCCGAGTACTGCGGCGTGATCTCGCAGAAGCCGACCACACGCGCCAAACCGGAACGCATTGCGCGCGAGGAAGCGTTTTTTGATTTCGCCGTCCTGCAGCAGGCGATTGCAGCCAGTGTGTCCACCAATATCGACGAGATTGCCCAAAGCGGGCACGAAGCCTGCGAGGTGCCGGTCCTGCACGAGATTCCCGCCGGCGCGATCGTGCTCGACATCCGCCATCCCGACGAGGAAGAGCGCAAGCCGCTCGCCATTGCCGGCGCCAGCGTGCAGTGCCTGCCGTTCTACCAGCTGCACAAACGCCACACAGAACTCGACAAACAGCAGCAGTACCTGCTGTACTGCGAGCGCGGCGTGATGAGCCAGTTGCAGGCACAATTCCTGCGCGGGCAGGGATTCGCACAGGCCTGCGTTTACAAACCGGGGTGAGGACATGGGACCACTACAGGGCATCCGCATCATTGAAATTGCCGGCCTCGGGCCTGGCCCGTTTGCAGCGATGTTGCTCGCCGACATGGGCGCGGAAGTGATCTGTGTCGAGCGTATCGGCGGCGGCACCCTGAACCTGGTCCCGAAATTCGATTTCGCCAGCCGCAACAAACAGCGCATCGCACTGGACCTGAAAAAACCGGAAGGCATCGCGATCGTGAAAAAACTGCTGGCGTCCGCAGACGGGCTGCTGGAAGGCTTCCGTCCCGGCGTGATGGAAAAGCTCGGGCTCGGCCCCGACGAATGCTTCGCCATCAACCCGAAGCTGGTCTACTGCCGCATCACCGGCTGGGGCCAGACCGGCCCGCTGGCACAGCGCGCCGGCCATGACATCAACTACATCGCGATGGCAGGCAGCCTGTTTCCAATCGGCTACCAGGGCAGCAAGCCGACGATTCCGCTCAACATCATCGGCGATTACGCCGGCGGCTCGCAGCTCGCCGCCTACGGCATGGTTTGCGCGCTGTTCCATGCTGCGCGCAGCGGGCAAGGCCAGGTGATTGATGCAGCGATGATCGACGGTGCGGCGCAACTCTACAGCACGATGTTCTCGTTCCAGCAGATCGGTTTCTGGAACGAGGAGCGCGGCACGAACTCGATCGATGGCGGTGCACCGTTCTACAACGTCTACGAAACGGCTGACGGCCATTTCGTCGCCGTGGGCGCCGTGGAGCCACAGTTCTATGCCATCCTGCTGCAGAAACTGGGACTGGATGATGGCAGCATGCCAGGGCAGTGGGACAAGGATTGCTGGGAAGCCATGCAGCAGCGTATCGGCGACGTTTTCCGCCACCGCACGCGCGATGAATGGTGCAATCATTTTGCCGGCTGCGATGCCTGCTTTGCGCCCGTACTGTCGATGGCGGAGGCTCTGGAACACGAGGACAACCTGGCGCGCGACATGTTCATCGACATCGAGGGTGTGAAGCAGCCAGCGCCATTCCCGCGCTTCTCGCGCACACCGCTGCAGGTGCGCCACGGTGCCCACCCGTGCGGTGCCGACGGCAAGGCAGTGCTGGCCGGTTGCGGCTATGACGAGAGCACTATCGGACAGTTGTTTGCCAGCGGCGTTGTTGCCCACGGATGAACAGTCGCATGCGCCAGTTGATCGTCGTCTTGTGCAGCGCATGTGCGTTGGCTGCGCACGCGGATGGCGTACGACCGCAACGCATTGCCTCGCTCGGGCTGTGCACCGACCAGGTGTTGCTGATGCTGGTGGAGCGCGAGCGCATTGCCACGGTAAACCACCAGGCCGCGAACCCGGCCGTCTCCTATATGGTCCATGCCGTACAGGGCATTCCGCTCAACCAGGGCACGGCCGAGGAGATCATCCCGCTGCAACCGGATCTCGTCATCAGCACCGCGTTTGCATCACCCGACTCGGTGCGCATGCTGCGGGCACTCGGCTATCGCGTCGAACTGATGCCGCTGCCGACCAGCGTGGCCGGTATCCGCGACATGCTGCTGCAGGCCGGGGAATGGTTTGGCGAGACAGAAAAGGCGCGCGCCCTGATCGCGCGCATGGACAGCACGATTGCCGAGGCCCAGGCGCGCAACCGCGACAAACCGGCACGCAATGCGATTATCTACTCCCCGAACGGTTTCACCATCGGCAGCGGCACACTGGAGCATGACGTGCTGCTAAAGGCCGGCTATCGCAACCTCGCGGCCGAGATGGGCATCAGCCACTTCCAGCAGATCTCGCTGGAAACATTGGCATTGGCGCGGCCCGAACGCATCCTCATCGACAACTACGCCTATAACCAGAACTCGCTCGCCTACAGTTATGTCAATCACCCGGTGGTGAAACACATGATCCCGGCAGAAAACCGCATGTACGTGCCGACGCAGCTGCGCGACTGTGCCGGCCCGCAAGTCGCCGACGAAATTGCCTGGCTGGCGGACCACCGCTGATGACATTGCGCCAACCATCTACCACACTTCTCAATACCCTGCTCGCCCTGGTGAGCCTGGGCTGTTTCCTGTTGTCGCTGCACACCGGCACGGCGGATGTGGATGCTTTCAAGGGCATGCGCGATGCATGGCACAACGCGGTGACTGTCGAAGCGCTGATTGTCAGTGAAGTGCGCCTGCCACGCGCGTTGCTGGCCTTCTTCATCGGCGGCACGCTGGGCCTCGCCGGCGCTGCCTTGCAGGGCCTGCTGCGCAACCCGCTGGCAGAGCCCGGCATCATCGGTGTCTCCAACGGCGCCGCGCTGGGTGCGGTCATCGTGTTCTATTTCGGCTTTTCCGGCCTGGGCTGGTTCGTGTTGCCGCTAGGCGGCTTGCTCGGTGCGGCACTGTCGGTGCTGTGCCTGTCGCTGCTGGTGCGCGGCAACAGCAATGTGCTGACACTGATCCTCGCCGGCATCGCGATCAACGCGATCGGCAGTGCGCTGATCGCGCTGGCGCTGAACTTCGCCCCGAGCCCGTATGCCGTGCAGGAAATCGTGCACTGGCTGCTCGGCTCCGTCACCAACCGCAGCCTGCAGGACGTCGCGATCTCGCTACCGTTCATGGCAACCGGCTGGTTGCTGATGTTGTCTTGCGGCCGCTACCTCGATGCACTGACACTCGGCGAAGACACGGCACACTCGCTCGGCTTCAACGGCCACCGCTTGCGCTGGGTGCTGGTCGCCGGCGTGGCGGCCGGCATCGGCGCGGCCGTGTCGGTCAGCGGCAATATCGGTTTTGTCGGCCTCGTGGTGCCGCACCTGTTGCGGCCGCTGGTCGGCCATTCGCCGCGCCGGCTGCTCGCGGCGAGTTTCTGGGGCGGCGCGATCCTGTTGCTGGTGGCTGACATGCTGGTGCAGGTGCTGTCGACCGGCGGCGAGCTGAAGCTCGGCGTCATCACCGCCCTCGTCGGCGGCCCGTTCTTCCTGTGGCTGATCCTGCGCGCGAGGAACCCGTGGTCATGAACGCAACGACTGACCTGCTGCTGGCCGGCAATGCGCTGCAGTACCGCATCGACGGCATCGACATCCTGCGCGGGCCGGATGTGGCGGTGCAGCGCGGCGAACTGGTCGGCCTCATCGGCCCGAACGGCGCCGGCAAGAGCACCCTGCTGCGCCTGTTGTGCGGTCTGGAAACCCCGACCACCGGCAGCGTGCAATGGTGCGGACAGGCTCTGTTGTCATTGCCACCGGCTGAACGCGCCCGGCGGATCGGCTACCTGGCGCAGGGCGCCCGGGCGCAATGGCCTGTGAGCGTGCAGCGTGTGGTGGAACTCGGTCGCCTGCCCTACCAGGGTTTCTGGGCCAGCCCGCGCGCCGAAGACAGCGCGGCCGTCGAACACGCGATGCAACTGGCCGAGGTGATCGCCTACCGCAACCGCGTTGCGACAACGCTCTCCGGCGGCGAACAGACCCTGGTGATGCTGGCGCGCATTTTCGCCACCCGACCACAACTGATTTTTGCCGACGAACCGGTCGCAGCACTGGATCCTTACCACCAGCTGCACGTGATGGAACTGCTGCGCAACCACGCGCAGGGCGACAACGCCGCCGTGGTGGTGCTGCACGACCTCAGCCTCGCCGCGCGCTTCTGCGACCGCCTGTACCTGTTGCAACACGGCGCACTGTTCGCGAGCGGCACACCGGGCGCCGTGCTGACACCGGACAACCTGCGCGCCGTCTATGGCATCGAAAGCCGCATCAGTTGCGATGAACAGGGTGTGAGCGTGACGCCGGTGAAGCGGGTGCGCGAAGGGCATCCCTGACCAGCACGACACCCGGCCATTACTGAATGCCCGAAGTTTCTTTAATCAACGATCCATTATATTGGCCACTTAATGGCAAGATATTCTCGGTTGAAATAGCAGGATTTAATGGATCGGCATCAATGTAATCCGGGATGCCATCATTGTCATCGTCAAGATCGGCATTATTGCCATGCCCGTCGCCGTCCGTGTCCATCCATTCAGCGGGATCCAGGGGGAAGGCATCACTATCATCCAGTACGCTATCGCCATCTGTATCTGTTTGATCGCCGGCAAAACGCATGACTACAAATTCCGTACCAGTGGGCATCCCTTCCGAATAACCAGCTACTACCAGGTTGCCATCGTGCTGCTGGATTACTGAATAAGCCAAGCCTTGATAACCAAACCCGCCCGGATTCACCGCAGTCTTGCCTGTGAGGTTGAACGTGGCATCAAGTGATCCATCGGTGTTGTAACGCACCAATGCAAAGTCATGCTTATAGTAATTGTCCCAGTAAGAGCTGCTACCAGCAGCCACCAGTTTGCCATCAGCTTGCTGTGTCACTGAATAAGCGCCATCCTGACTCATCAGGCCCATGCTGTCAGAGTCGATCAAATTTGTGGTGGCAATCCCGGTCGTGTTAAACGTGGAATCCAATGTGCCATCCGGGTTGTACCGCACCAACGTGATATCACTCTGGATGCCATCGTCGCTTACACCCGCAACTACCAGCTTGCCATCTGCCTGCTGGATTACAGAATAGGCTTCGCTGCCAGCACCTATCTCGGTAATGAGTTTGCCGTTGGTCCCAAAACCACTATCCAGCGAGCCATCCTCGTTGTAGCGCACCAGCGCAAAATGACTTGTATAGCTGTCGTAATTGAGCGAGTAGCCTGCTATTACCAATTTGCCATCCGCCTGTTGGATAAGTGAATAGGCGTAATCATCATTTAGTGAGTAGCCGCCACCCCCCGCAAAACCCGTGGTCACTTTGCCACCCATGCCAAAACTGGTGTCCGAGGTGCCATCCGCGTTATAGCGCACCAGTGCGAAGTCCTGGCTATAGCTATAACCATAGAGGTTTTCATCATAGATCCACGCACTTCCCGCTGCAACCAACTTGCCATCAGCCTGCTGGATGATTGAGTAGGCCATATCATTCCCATCGCCTATGCCAGTAGCCACACTACCATCCGTGCCAAAACCTGTATTCATCGAGCCATCTGCGTTATAGCTCGCCAAAGCAAAATCCCAATCACTGCCGTTATAGCTGGCACCTGCCGCCAATAACCTGCCATCTGCTTGCTGAATCACTGCATAGGATTCACAGGTGTCGCCTATCACCGTACTGACCTTGCCCCCAACACCAAAATTCGTATCCAGTGAGGCATCCTGGTTATAACGCGATATTGCAAAAGCATTAGCACTACCGTTACCCGCATAGCCCGCCACTACCAACCGACCATCCGCCTGCTGGATAACCGAACGGGCCTGGTCCCGGCTGGCATGAAGAACAGAAACGACCTTGCCACCAGTGCCAAAGATGAAATCCAATATGCCATCATGGCTGTAACGAACCAGTGCGAAATTATCGTAAATGTTTCCACGTGCGGCGCCAGCAATCACCAAATTGCCGTCTGTTTGCTCCACCACGGAATAGGCCCAGTCATTACTGCTGCCAATGGCGGTGACGACTTTGCCTCCAGTACCAAACAGGGTGTCCAGCGAACCATCCGTGTTATAGCCAATCAATGTAACGTCATAATTGCTGACGCCATAGGCTCTCCCCACTACCAACAGCTTGCCATCCGCTTTCTGGATAATTGAATATGCTTCATCATTACCTGCGCCGATGGCGGTAGTGACTTTGCCATTCACACCAAAACCTGAGTCCAACGTACCATCCGTGTTATAGCGCACCAGCGCAACATCACTATTACTCCCATTACCTGCGTAACCAGCGACCACTAATTTTCCATCCGCCTGCTGGATCACGGAATAGGCGTAATCATAACGACTGCCGACAGCCGTGATCACTTTCCCACCTGCGCCAAACGCAGTATCTAGCGAACCATCAATGTTGTAACGCACCAGTGAAAAATCATCATTGCTGCCATTGTCACTGTGACCCGCCACGACCAGTTTTCCATCCGCCTGCTGGATCACGGAATAGGCATAATCCTCACGACTATTAATATCTGTACTGACTTTGCCTCCCGTACCAAAACCGGTATCCAGCGTGCCGTTCGCGTTATAACGCGCCACTGAAAAATCCTCATAACTGCCAACTTGACTGGCCCCTGCCACGACCAGTTTTCCATCCGCCTGCTGGATCAATGACTGAATAGAAGCGCCGCAAAAGCCTTTAACAACTTTGCCGCCCTTTCCAAATGCAGTATCCAGCTCGCCATCCGCGCTATACCGCGCCAACGCAAAACAAGTAAGTGGGCTGTTATAGCTACTACCTGCCGCCACCAACTTGCCATCCGCCTGCTGGATCACCGCATAAGCAATATCCCCACTCCGACTATCAATATCAGTAACGACCTTGCCACCAACTCCAAAACCAGGATCCAAAGAGCCGTCCGGGTTATAACGCGCCAGTGCAAAATCATCGTCATTTCTGCCATTACGGGAATAGCCAGCTGCCACCAACTTGCCATCCGACTGCTGAATCATGCTATGCGCGCTACTAGGCTGCCCGGCCTGTTGAAAACCGGTACTGACCCATCCCTTGCCATTGCCGAAAGTTATATCAAGATCACCAGGCGCTGCATGCGCAGTGGCCGCCAGAATCATCGCTATCAACACAAGCAGAAAACACCTGCTCATATTTCCTTCTCCTTCAGCCTTCACAACGGCCCGATATCTTCCACGTGCAGGGAAAACCTGCCGGTTTTCCTGTCTTCAAAGTAGTGGTGCAAAGTGCGCCACATGGTGCGGAATGCCAGTTCCTTCAGCGGGATCTCGTCTTCGCGGAACAGGCGGACTTCGAGCGACTCTTCCGTGCGCGGCGCAAACACCGGCTCCTGCAATTCGGCGAGGTACATCATGTAGACCTGGCCGATGTGCGGCAGGTTGAACATGCAGTACAGGTCGCCGATGGTGACCTGCGCGCCGGCTTCTTCCTGCGTTTCGCGCGCGGCGCCTTCCGCCACGGTTTCGCCGAGTTCGAGGAATCCGGCCGGCAAGGTCCAGAAACCGAGCCGTGGCTCGATCGCGCGTTTGCACAACAACACCTGGTCACCGTACACCGGCAAACAACCGGTGATGATGCGCGGGTTGTGGTAGTGCACGGTCTCGCAACTGACGCAGACATGGCGCTCGCGGTTGTCCCCGGCCGGCACTAGCAGGCGCACTTCGCTGCCGCAATGGGCGCAGAATTTCGTCGGCAACATCAACAGCAATCCCGCAACATCAGGCGGGCAGCACGGATTCGCCGCGCCACAGGTCAGCCAGCGTTTCGCGGGCGCGCACGGTGAACACCTGCTCGCCATCGACCATCACTTCCGCCGCGCGCGGCCGGCTGTTGTAGTTCGAGCTCATCACGAAGCCGTACGCACCGCTGCCGTGGATTGCGAGCAGGTCACCGGCGTCGAGCGTCAGTTCGCGTCCCTTGCCGAGGAAGTCACCGGTCTCGCACACCGGGCCCACCACATCGTAGATGTGCGCCTTGCCGGCATGCTCACGCACCGGCTCGATCTTTTGCCAGGCCTGGTACAGCGCGGGCCGGATCAGGTCGTTCATCGCAGCATCCACCACGGCAAAGTGGTGCGACGGTGTCGACTTCAGCAGGTCGACGCGCGTCAGCAGCACACCGGCGTTCGCAACGATGGAGCGGCCTGGCTCGATGATGAGCTTCAGCTTGCGGTTCCCGAGCTGGGCACGCACCGCTTTCATGTAATCACCCGGCGTCGGTGCCATGTCACCCGGCTTGTAATTGACGCCGAGGCCACCGCCGATATCGAGATGCTCGATGACGATGTTTTCCGCAGCCAGTGTATCGACCAGTTTCAGCACGATCTGCAGTGCATCCAGGAATGGCGTGAGTTCCGTCAGCTGCGAACCGATGTGACAATCGATGCCCTTCACGCGGATATTTGGCAGCCGCGCGGCTTCACGGTAGACGTCCAGCGCCTCGATCATGTCGATGCCGAACTTGTTCTCACGCAAGCCGGTGGAAATGTACGGGTGCGTGTTGGCGTCGACATCCGGGTTGACGCGCAGCGATACCGGCGCGACGACACCCATGCGTGCCGCCACGGCCTGGATACGCTGCAACTCGGCGCGCGATTCCACATTGAAGCAGTGGATACCGACTTCAAGCGCACGCGCAATCTCGTCTTCGCGCTTGCCAATGCCGGAAAACACCACGCCGGCCGGGTCACCGCCAGCGGCCAGTACGCGTTCCAGCTCACCCACGGAAACGATATCGAAACCGGCTCCGAGCCGTGCCAGCACGTTCAGCACCGCGAGGTTGGAATTCGCCTTCACCGCAAAGCAGATGCGGTGGTCACAACCCGCCAGCGCCCCGCTGTAGGCCTGGTAGCTGGCCGTGATCGCCGCGCGGCTGTAGACGTAGGTCGGGGTGCCGAAACGCGCAGCAATGTCGCTGAGCCTGACACCCTCGGCACACAGTTCACCGTTATGGTGGGTGAACACCTGCAGCTGCATGCTCATGCTTATTTCGCCTCTGTCGCCTCAACAGCCGCCGGTGCGGCCGGGTTCTCCGCTGCGGCAGGCGCGGCCTTAACGGCAGGCGCAGGTGCCGGCTCGTCTTTCGGCAGCTCTTTTTCCGGTAAATACAGAGGGCCGGTCTGGCCGCAGCCGGCCAGCAACAGGGTCATCAGGACAGGGGCAATCAGGGAACGCATGGGACTCTCGGCTTCAGCAATCGGGCAAGGCGCCAGTATAAGGTAAACTGCCTCCATGAAGATTCCGCAACGCCTGCAGCCGCTCCTCGAGGACGGCATCATCGACGACGTGCTGCGCCAGCTCAAGAGCGGCAAGGAGGCGGCTGTCTACCTCGTCCGCTGCGGCGGCCACACCCGCTGCGCCAAGGTATACAAGGAAGCCAACCAGCGCAGCTTCCGCCAGGCCGTCGAGTACCAGGAGGGCCGCAAGGTGCGCAACAGCCGCCGCGCCCGCGCCATGGAAAAGGGCTCCCGCTACGGCAAGCATGAACAGGAAAGCCTCTGGCAGACTGCCGAGGTGGAGGCACTGTACCGACTCGCCGCCGCCGGTGTGCGGGTGCCGAAAACCTACGGCTTCTTTGAAGGCGTGCTGTTGATGGACGTGGTGGAAGATGCCGACGGCCAGCCGGCGCCGCGCCTCAATGACGTGATGCTGACCCCCGACGAAGCGCGGCAATGGCATGCCCAGCTCGTGCGCGAGGTGGTGCGCATGCTGTGCGCCGGCCTTGTGCATGGCGACCTGTCCGAATTCAACATCCTGCTCGCTGCCGACGGACCGGTCATCATCGACCTGCCGCAGGCTGTCGATGCCGTACACAACAACCACGCGGCGCGCCTGCTCGAACGTGACGTGGAAAACCTCGCCGACTTTTTCGGCCGTTTCGCACCCGAACTGCTGCAGACGCACTATGGCAAGGAAATCTGGAAGCATTACGCAAACGGCGATCTGACGCCTGACACCGTACTGACCGGCCAGTTTGCCGAAACCACACGCAAGGCCGATGTGCGCGGCGTATTGCGCGAAATCGACGCCGCCATCAAGGAAGAAATGCAGCGCCAGGAACGCATGCGCGAGGCCGAATAAGCCCTCGTTCTTACTGCGGGTTTAATGCCCGCAGCTTGCCCGCCCGGAAAAATCCCGCTAGAGTTAGCCCCGCTTCAGGTGCCCGATGAGCAATCGCTCTGACGGTGAAACGGGAAGCCGGTGCGTCAACCCTACGGGAAGACTATTCCGGCACTGCCCCCGCAACGGTAAGCGAGTAGAGACCGGCAACAGCCACTGTGCCACAGATCGCAGAGATCCGGCATGGGAAGGCGCCCGTCAGCGTGCAGGACTGCACGCACTCGCAAGTCCGGAGACCGGCCTGCCGCACAGCCAGTGTTTGCACTGGCGAGTCACGAACCTGCGGTGGGGCGGGTGACGTATGGCAGCCTTGCCGGGCTTCGCTATGCCCGGCGCTCTCCCGACGTTGAGCCCTCCGCGTATTCACTTGCGAGGAGCACGTCATGCATATTGAACCCGGTACCGTCTCGGCCGCCAAGGTCGCCCTGGCCAATGCGGCCGCCATTTCCACCCTGGGCTTTTACGGCCTGCAGCTATTGCGCCAGCGCGCGCAACTGCCAGTAACCCTGCTGCGCACTGGTCTGGCAGCGGTTTTCTTCTCCGTGTTCATGGAGAGTTTCCACATGCCTGTAGGGCCATCCGAGTTACATTTTGTCGGCGCGATGGCGATGTACCTGACGCTGGGTTTCCTGCCCACTCTGTTCGGTTTTGCCATCGGTCTGTTGCTGCAAGGCTTCCTGTTCGAACCAGCGGACCTGATACACCTCGCCGTCAATTCGCTGTCGCTGATCCTGCCACTGGCCGCCGTGCACGCCTATCGCGCACGCCATACAGTGACATCGCTGGACTGGCAGGCCATCGTCAAGCTGGACGCCATGTATTACACCGGCGTCACCGCTATGGTCGGTTTCTGGCTCTCGATCGGCGAAGAGGCCACACCACTCCTGGACTGGGCGCGTTTTGCCAGTTCTTATCTGGCTGTGGTAGCCGTCGAGCCGCTGGTGACACTGGGCGCCATCGCATTGCTCAAGCGCTATCAGGACAGCAAGCTGCTGACGGCTTGCTTTGTTGATGTCCGCGGCTCTTCTGCAGCCTGAATATGACCACCCGCCACTGCCCGGCGCTGTTTATCGCAGCGCCGGCTTCCGGTCAGGGCAAGACCACCGTCACCGCTGCACTGGCCCGTTTGCATACACGGGCAGGACGACGCGTGCGCGTGTTCAAGTGCGGTCCGGATTTTCTCGATCCGATGATCCACGAGCGCGCTTGTGGCCATCCGGTTTACCAACTGGATTTATGGATGGGGGGAGAAGCGCACTGCCGCGATCTGCTCTACCACGCTGCTGCTGACGCCGACCTGATCCTGATTGAAGGCGTGATGGGCCTGTTCGACGGCGAACCCTCCAGTGCCGATCTTGCCATGCTGCTCGGCATCCCCGTACTCGCCGTTATCAGCGCCAGTGCCATGGCACAAACTTTTGGTGCGTTGGCGAACGGGCTTGCCAGCTATCGTGCCGATCTTCCTTTTGCCGGCGTACTGGCCAACCATGTTGCCAGTGCCAGTCACGCCAACTTGCTGCGCAGCAGCCTGCCAGAAGGCATGGCGTGGTACGGCGCTATTTTCCGGCAGGATGATGAGAACTCGCTACCATCACGCCATCTCGGGCTGGTACAGGCCGGCGAGATTGCTGATCTGAATGCTCGTCTCGAACGCATGGCTGACGCGCTGGCAGAAACTGCAACTGCTGCACTGCCTCCTCCGGTTGTTTTTGTGGAGGCGCGATCAACACCGGCGCAGCAAGCCTCACCCCTGCGGGGGAAAACCATTGCCATTGCCCGCGACAGCGCGTTTTCGTTTCTGTATCGCGCCAACATCGACTGCCTGCGCGAACTGGGTGCGACACTCGTTTTCTTTTCGCCGCTGGCTGATGAAATATTACCGGAGTGCGATGCAGTCTATCTGCCCGGCGGCTATCCAGAACTGCATCTCGATGCACTGGCGAGCAACCGGTCGATGAAAGATGCGTTGAAAAATCATCACGATGCCGGCAAGCCCATTATCGCCGAATGCGGCGGCCTGCTGTATCTGCTGGATTCTCTGACCGACAAGCATGGCCACAAAGCGCCAATGGCCGGACTATTGCGCGGCGATGCTGTCATGCAGAACAAACTCACCAATCTCGGGCTTCACAGCATTGAACTGCCAGAAGGCGTTGTGCGCGGTCACACCTTCCATCATTCACTGACCACCTCGCCGCTGACGCCGTTTGCGATGACTGCCGGCAAGCGCGGCAAGCCGGAAGCGGTGTACCGCGATGGTCGCCTGCACGCCTCTTACCTGCATCTGTATTTCCCGTCCAATCCCGACGCCACAGCGAGGTTGTTTGCTGCATGACAGGCACCGTACATTTCGTGGGCGCCGGTCCCGGCGATCCGCAACTGCTCACCCTGAAAGGCCGCGACCTGATTGCACAGGCTGGTGCCATCCTGTTTGCCGGCTCGCTGGTATCGGAAGCCGCTACGCAGTGGGCCCCCGCTGGCTGCGAGGTCGCGGACTCAAAAGACATGACACTCAATGAGATCACTGACTGGCTGATCTCCCGCGCGCGGCAACACATAACTGTCATTCGCCTGCAGACCGGCGATCCCGGCCTGTACGGCGCGCTGATCGAAATGATCCAGCCGCTCGATGCCGCCGACGTGCCTGTTGCCGTGGTGCCTGGCGTGACTTCCGCCATGGCTTCCATGGCGAGTGCCTGCGAAACCTTGACGCTGCCAGAAATCACCCAGACGGTAATTCTCACGCGTGTCGAAGGACGCACACCAATGCCGGAAGGAGAATCACTGGCCGAACTCGCTGCACACCACTGCACGATCTGTATGTATTTGTCCATCACACTGCTCAAAACCATCCGGCGCGAATTGCTGATGGCCGGCTGGAGCGAGCAATCTCCGATACTGGTAGTACAGAAAGCCAGCTGGCCGGGCGAAGAAAAAATTGTGCGCGGAACACTGTCAGACATTCGCGAACGCTGCATGGCGGAAGGTATCACCTCGCAAGCGATGATCGTTGCCAGCCCGGCACTGGGCGCACGGCACTGGCCGGAACTGAAAAAATCAAAATTGTATGACCCTTCCTTCACACATCGCTTTCGCAAAGCGTCCGTCACCGACGAGGAACAAAAATCATGAGCGATACCATCCTGCTGGTTGGCCACGGCTCGCGCGATACCAACGGCAACCGTGAAATAGAAATATTCACCCAGCGCTGGCGCGAGCAGCAACCTGGAAGGCGCATTGACCTGTGCTTTATCGAATTTGCGGATGTGTTGCTGGATGAAGGCCTGGCGCGTGCCGCAAAAAATGCCAGCCGCGTCGTGGTGGTTCCGCTGATCCTCAATGCTGCAGGGCATGTGAAAATGGAAATTCCTGAGCATATCGAGCATGCGCGCGAACACTTTCCGCACTGCGAGTTTATCTACACACCACACCTCGGCGCTTGCGATGACATTCTTGCTATCATGAAGCGCCGACTCAATACAGGAATGAGCGCACTGGATATGCCAGACCCTTCCACCACCGGCGTTGTGCTGCTGGGTCGCGGAGCTTCCGACCGCCAGGCCAATGGCGAAGTCGCCAAAATGGCGCGCTGGTTACAGGAAGGAGGCCGCCACGAACTGGTCGACATCGCGTTTACCGGTATCACCTACCCGCGTCTGGAGCGCGTGGTGCAGCGTCAGGTACAACTGGGCATGATGCAGGTCATCGTACTGCCGTACTACCTGTTTACCGGCACTCTCATTGAGCGCATCAAGCGTCAGGTAAGGCACCTGCAACAGCAATATCCCCATGTGCGAATCACTGCCGGCGAACACTTCGGTTTTGAGCCGGAAATCCTGAATCTGATCCAGCGCAACATCGATGCCGCATTGGCAGGAGAACCACAAGCGCAGATGCCCTGCGATGGATGCAAGTTTCGTGAAATAGCACACGATCTGGGTCATGGCCATGATCATGGCCATACAAACGAACATCACAACCACGAAAACCACAACCACAAACACCAAGCCGCGTGAGGCCCACAATGGATACCCCCAATGTCGCCACCGAACAGATGACCCGGCTAGGCCAGCAGATCGAACATGAATCGTTTGCCGTCGTCGATGAAGAGGCGGGCAATCACAACTACAGCGCCGAACAATGGCCGCTGGTGCGCCGCATGATCCATGCCACGGCAGACTTTGAGTTCAACGGACTAACCCGTTTTCACCCGCAAGCGGTTGCAGCAGGTCGCGATGCCATTCTGCAAGCACGACCCATTGTGGCCGATGTGGAAATGATCTGCGTAGGCGTGTCCACACCTCGCCTCGGACACTTCGGTGTACATCTGCACCAGTTCATCAGTGATGAGGATGTGATTCGGGATGCAAAAGCTGCCGACTCCACCCGCGCCGTATTTGCCATGCGCAAGGCACAGCGATCAGGCTTGCTGGATGGCGCCATTGTTGCCGTGGGCAATGCACCGACAGCCCTGCTGGAAGTTATCCGGCTGATTCGCGAAGAAGGACTGCGTCCGGCACTGATCATCGGCATGCCGGTGGGCTTTGTCTCTGCAGCGGAATCAAAAGACCTGCTCGCCGAACTCAGCGAAGTACCCTGGATCATCACCCAGGGACGCAAGGGCGGCTCCACCCTGGTGGTGGCTGCCATACACGCCTTGCTGGCACTCGCTGAACAACAGCAGAAGCAAACTGTCACAGCGTAATGGAGAAAATTCCTGCCAAAAAGCGTCTGCGCACCGGTTTTACCACCGGTGCCTGTGCGGCAGCGGCTGCCAGCGCAGCCGTGCAGGGATTGGTTCACGGTGAAGTGCCCCATCAAGTAGAAGCACTGTTGCCCAACGGCCAGCGCGTGTTGTTTGCTGTCGCTCACAGTCAGTGCAGTGCAGATGCCGCCACGGCCGTTGTGATCAAGGATGCCGGTGATGACCCGGATGTAACGCACGGCGCACACCTCACAGCCACGGTATGCGTATTGCCAAACCAGGCCGGTTGCGTGGCATTGCACGGCGGCGATGGCGTGGGCACCGTCACCATGCCAGGCTTGGGACTGGATGTTGGCGGCCCGGCCATCAATCCTGTTCCGCGCAAGAATATTGAAACAAATGTGCGTGAAGCCGGCCACGCCTTGCTGGAGGAACATGGCCTGTCGGTCACAATTTCCGTGCCTGGCGGCCAGGACATGGCAAAGAAAACGCTCAATGCGCGCCTCGGCATTCTCGGCGGCATTTCAATACTCGGCACTACCGGTATCGTCAAGCCCTATTCCACCAGCGCCTTCCGTGCCAGTGTCGTGCAGGGCGTGCAGGTGGCTGCCAAACAAGGTAACGACACAGTCGTGCTGACCACCGGCGGCCGCACGGAAAAATTCACCATGGCGGAACTGCCTGAACTGCACGAAGCCTGCTTTGTGCAAATGGGAGACTTCCTGCGTTACGCACTCGACGCCGCAGTCAAATGCAGGATAAAGCACGTGGTGATTGGCGGCATGGTGGGCAAACTCACCAAGATGGCGCAAGGCGAAACCATTACCCATGCGGGCCGTGCGGAAGTCGACACTGGCCTGCTGGCTGATATCGCCGCCAGCCTCGGCGCACCTGGCGAAATCTGCACCGCGATTCGCGCCAACGAAACCGCACGCTTTGCCGGCGAACAGATGACTGCGCTCGGTCTGTCCGATGCCTTTCATCACGCCCTGGCACAACGCGTGGTACAGACACTCACTTCACGCTATCCGGAAAAATTCACGCTGACTGTGCTGGTCTGCGATTTCGACGGCAACAAGATTGCCGAGGCAACTTCCTCATGATAATGCACCGCTGCGCCGTAATCGGCGTACTCGACAACGGCTGTGATGGCCTCACGCCGCAGGCGATGAAAGCGCTGGCCAGCGCTGATGTGCTGGTTGGCGGCACGCGCACGCTCGCCCTGTTTGCTCCCGCACTGAAAGAGGGCTGCGTGACGCACGATCTCACCGGCAAACTGGGATTGGTACCGGAATGGATACGCCAGGCGCAGCAGGATGGTCGTCGTTGCGCCGTGCTCGCCACCGGCGACCCTCTGTGTCATGGCATAGCCAGCTATCTCGCCGCGCAGTTGTGTATTGATGCCATCGATGTCATGCCGAATGTCTCGACCATCCAGCTCGCCTGCGCGCGCATCGGCCTGCCATGGCAAGACATGAAAATCTGCTCCGTGCACACCAAGGATGCCGGCGAATGGCAAGAAGGGTGCGACCCGAAACACGGCTTGTATGCGTTGCGACAGGCACTGGCGCTGCACGACAAGCTCGGCGTGCTGACCAGCCCCGATAACACGCCAGGCCGCATCGCCCGCCTGATGCTCGCCGCCGGCTTGCAAGACGATTTCCACATTGCGATTGCAGAAAACCTGTGCAGCGATGAGGAATGTATCATCAGCGATCTGTCAGTAGCCGATGTCGCCGGGCGCACCTTTGCCGAGCCCAATGCAGTGTTATTGTGGCGAAGCCGCGCGCGCGCGGCAGTGAAGACTTTCGGTTTTCCCGACAGCGATTTCCAGCAGCGGCAGCCGGAAAAAGGCCTGATCACCAAGCGAGAAGTGCGTGCCGTATCGCTGGCACGCATGCAATTACGCCGTGACAGTACGGTGTGGGATATCGGTGCCGGTTCCGGCTCAGTCGGCGTAGAGGCCGCGCGCTTGTGCCAGCTAGGCCATGTCTACGCAGTGGAAAAAAATGCGGGCGACTGCGACAACGCACTCGCCAATCGCCGTGCATTCGGACTGCACAACTACACGCTGATCCATGCCAAGGCGCCGGAAGGCCTGGAAAACTTTCCCGATCCTGATGCCGTGTTTATCGGCGGTTCCGGCGGCGAATTGTCAGCGTTGATCACCCTGACCATACAGCGCCTGAAACCCGGCGGCATCCTGGTGATGAACTTCGTCACCTTTGAAAATGTCGCCACCGCCATGGATGCCTTGAAAAACAGCGATGCCGAGTGGGATATCACCCAACTGCAATGCTCACGCAGCAAACCGATCCTCGATATGCAGCGTCTCGCCGCCGAAAACCCGGTGTGGATAGTCACTGCCAGTAAGAGAAAGTAGCCATGAACGCAGGAAAACTCATCGGTGCCTCATTGGGCCCCGGCGACCCGCAACTGATTACCCGCAAAGCCTGGGACGCCCTGCACAACGGCGCGCAGTGGACCTGGCCAGTGCGCAGGAAAGGTGGCGACAGCTATGCACTGGCGATTGCACAAGCAGCAGGACTAGCTGTGCCGCACGACGGAATGCCCTTGGTATTTCCGATGACGCACGATGCCGAAAAACTCGCCAGATACTGGTTGGCCGCTGCGACGACAGTGCTGGAAACCCTGCACAGCGGCCGCGACGTGGTATTTCTTGTCGAAGGCGATGCATCCACTTATTCCACCTTCGGCCATCTGGCTCGCACACTGCACGGGATTGATGACAGCGTGGCGATTGAGACCATCGCCGGTGTGCCGGCCTACAATGCCGCCACTGCAAAACTGGGCCAGCCACTGGCTGATGTCGACGATACGGTAGCGATTGTACCGGCCGCCTACGGCGTCGAATTTGTCGAACGCCTGCTGGTGGATTTCGACACCCTGGTGTTGATCAAGGTCAAGCCACTGCTTGATGAACTGATTGACCTGCTGGAGCGAAAACAGCTTATCCCACACACGCGCTTTGTCGAAAAGGCCGGAAGCAGTGCAGAGCGCATCGTGGAAGACGTGCTGACCCTGCGCGGCGAGAAAGTCAATTACCTGTCACTGCTGCTGGTTCGAAACCCATCCCGCGTGCGCGGCGAAACACGACGCGGCTGCAAGAAGAAAACATCATGACTGAAAATACGGAACCATCGCTGCACACGCTGCGCGTCGCATTGATCGCCATCACCAAACACGGCGCAAGGCAGGTCAGCGCGCTGTCGCCAGCGCTGCCGAACGCGCATATACTCGCCTCGGAAAAAGTGGCCGCAGAACTCGGCAACCCAGACAACACCACGCGTATTTACAGCGGTGCGCTGAAAGATGAAATCGCCGCACTGTTTTCCCACTACGACCAACTGATCTTTTTTGTCTCACTAGGTGCTGTAGTGCGGTTGATCGCGCCTTATCTGAAATCCAAGGACGAAGATCCAGGCGTACTGGTGGTGGATGACGCTGGTGATTTCGTGATCCCGGTTCTTTCCGGCCATGTCGGCGGCGCCAATGCCTGCGCGGAACAACTGGCTGACCTGCTCGGCGCGACACCTGTACTCACTACAGCCTCCGATGTCGGCAAGACCATTCCGGTGGATATTCTCGGTCGCGGCCTGGGCTGGAAACTCGAGGCACCTAAAATCAATGTTACGCGCGTATCAGCCGATGTGGTCAATGGCGAATTGATCGCGTTTGTCCAGGAGAGTGGGGCTCGCCACTGGTGGACACGCCCCACCCCACTGCCTGAAAACATCCACCTGTTCAATCACTTTTCCGAAGTCGATTTGCAACGCTACAAATCGGTACTGTGGGTCACCCATGCAGAAGTAACGGATGAACTGTGGAAAACACTGAAAGAAAGGCTGATTGTCTATCGTCCACCGGCGGAGCAGCCATGAAGCTTGCGGTCGGCCTGGGTTGTGATCGCAACACCACATTGCTGACGCTGGCAGCGGCACTGGATTCCGCGCTGGCACTGATCGGTGGCAGCCGCGATGCAATCGCCGTATTCGCCAGTATCGACAAGAAAAGCGATGAAACAGCGATGCTGCAACTGGCAGCGCAACAACAAAAACCGCTGCGTTTTTTCAGCGCGTCTGAACTGGCGCAAGTGGACGTGCCCAATCCTTCGGAAACCGTGCGCAAATACATGGGCACACCGGCAGTTTCCGAGGCGGCCGCATTGCTGGCCGCCAACACCGGGCAACAGGATTTACTGGTCGAGAAATATAAATACCTCGGTGACGATGGCAAGAATGCCACCGTATCCATAGCACGCATGTCAATAACGAGGGCAACACCATGACGCAAACCGCTGCAGCCTCAAACGGAAAAATATTTCTCGTTGGCCTGGGGCCAGGCAATGAGGAAAACATGACGTCGCGCGCGCGCGCAGCTATCGCACAGTCCGATACCGTTATTGGCTACACCACCTACATCAAACTGGTGGCCGATCTGGTGGATGGCAAGGAAGTGATCCGCAAAGGCATGACAGAAGAACTGGATCGCTGCCATGAGGCCCTGGCGCGCGCACGCGCCGGCAAAACTGTGGCACTGGTCTCGTCTGGCGACAGTGGCGTGTATGGCATGGCTGGCCCCACCTATGAAGTCCTGCTGGAAACCGGCTGGAAACCTGGCGATGGCGTAGATGTGGAAGTAGTACCTGGCAGTTCTGCCATCAACTCCTGCGCCGCACTGGTCGGCGCGCCGCTGACACACGACGCCTGCACCATTTCACTGTCTGACCTGCTGACGCCATGGCCGACCATCATGCGCCGACTGCAGGCAGCCGCACGCGCTGATTTTGTTGTGGCACTGTACAACCCGAAAAGCGGGCGACGCACGCAGCAGATCGTCGAGGCACAGCGAATTTTCCTGCAATATCGCAAGCCAGATACTCCGGTCGCCCTGGTGAAATCAGCGTATCGCCGCCGCCAGAATATCGAGATGAGTACACTGGATAAAATGGCTGAGTGTGATATCGGCATGCTCACCACCGTTATCATTGGCAACAGCAATACTTTCGTTCGCGAAGGTCTCATGGTGACACCTCGCGGCTACGCCAATAAATACACCACGGCCGTCGGCAGTGATGCCGTGCGTGAAGGTGAACAGTCCGGACGCTCACTGAGTATGGGCCTGATCGGATGGAAAGCGATTGCCCGCCAGTGGTTAATCGACAATCCACAAAAAAACCTGCGCGATGGAGCACAACATTTTGATATGCCCATCGGGGATCTGCTCGGCGCCGTGGCATTGCGCCATGACACGCAAACCTGCCCATGGCAAAGCGTGCAAGTTTCCAGCGATTCACACGATCAGGCTCTGGATATCGCCGTAAGCTGGGGAAAACTGCGTGCCGTCATCCGTCAGGACAGCGGCGCGATTGCCGAACTACTGTTCAGCCAGCCTGTATTCACCCGCAAGGGCGAGTGGCTGAATCTGGTCACCGAGCAATTCCATTTGCACTTGCACTGGGCCAGGGCAAACAGCCTGTGGATAGCTGCCAAAGATGGTCATATTCACGGACTCTACTGTGTCGACGCGCACGGTAATTTGCTGTGCTCATTTCTCGCCTGTGAAGATGTACCGTTTGATGCTGCTGCACTCGGCTCACGCCTTGCACTGCAGGCGATGCCAACAGAATACGATAGCGATGACGAGGCAGGCAGCGATGAGTGAAGTCATCAGCAGCACTGCCATGGAAAAACCCGCCATGAGTGCCTATAACCGCCATCTGGTCGTGTGTACCGGCCCGCGTTGCACACAGGGCGAATCGCAAAGCCTGTTTGATTCGCTTGGCGAGAAATTCAAGGCGGCCGGCATCGATAAGGGAGCCCTGCGCGTCAAGCGCACGCGCACCTCCTGCTTTGCCACCTGCAAGTCTGGCCCCCTGATAGCCGTGCAGCCAGACGGGGTGTGGTACTACAATGTCACTGCTGCCAACATGGATCGCATCATTCGCGAACACCTGATAGGCGGCGCGCCCGTCGAAGATCTCATCTACCACCGTTCAGGCAACTGCGCATGACCGAGTATTCCACTGCCACTCCATCCGGCAAAGTCTGGCTGGTCGGTGCCGGCCCCGGCGACCCCGAGCTGCTGACCGTGAAAGCACTGCGACTGATCCAGTCCTGCGATGTCGTCATTCATGACCGTCTCGTGTCACAGTCAATCATGGATCTCATTCCCGCCAACACTCGCCGCATCTACGTCGGCAAGGCGCGCAGCGACCACGCCGTGCCGCAGGAAGACATCAACCGCCTGCTGCTGGATGAAGCGCGCGCCGGCCACAACGTGTTGCGACTCAAGGGCGGCGACCCGTTCATCTTCGGCCGCGGCGGCGAGGAAATCGAACAACTGGCCGCCGCCTGCATCGCGTTCGAAGTGGTGCCGGGCATCACGGCGGCGAGCGGCTGTGCCGCTTATGCCGGCATTCCGTTGACGCACCGCGATTTTGCCCAGTCCGTGCGTTTCATCACCGGTCACCTGAAAAGCGACGGCGTGAACCTGCACTGGCCCGAACTGATGGATCCGACACAGACGCTGGTGTTCTACATGGGACTGGTCGGCCTGCAGGCGATCTGTGAACAGCTGGTGGCGCACGGCCGCGATCCGGATACACCGGTGGCGCTGGTTGAGAAAGGCACTACGCCACAGCAACGCGTGATCATCGCCACCCTCGCCACCATCAGTGCCAAAGTCGCCAGCGAAAAAGTCTCGGCGCCGACATTGACCATTATCGGTGACGTCGTCACGCTGCACGACAAACTGAAATGGTGTTGAACGCTTTCACTCCGCTGCTGGCCCTGCTGCTGGACCGGCTGCTCGGCGAGCCGCAGCGGGCGCACCCACTCGCCCTGTTCGGCCGTTGCGCCACCGCCATTGAACAATGGCTTTACGGCGACACCTCACTGTCATTCGTCAAACGCCAGTGGCGCGGCTTTATCGCCGTCACCACACTGCTGTTGCCGGTGACGCTGGCCGCATGGTGCCTCACCTCGCTGCCGGTAATCGGCACACTCTTGTCCATCGTTCTGTTGTACTTCTGTCTGGGTATGCAAAGCCTGCACGATCATGCACGCGCGGTAGCCGCACCACTGCTGGGCGGCGACATTGAAACCGCAAGAAAACATGTCGCGATGATTGTCAGCCGCGACACGGAAAAAATGGATGAAATGCAAATAACCCGCGCCACTATCGAATCCGTACTGGAAAACGGCAATGACGCGGTGTTCGCGACACTGTTCTGGTTTTTTGTGCTCGGTGCACCGGGCGCCGCGCTGTTGCGCGCCGCCAACACACTCGACGCGATGTGGGGTTACAAAAACGAACGCTATCTGCACTTCGGCCGTTTTGCGGCACGGCTGGATGATGCACTGAACTGGATTCCCGCTCGCCTCACCGCATTGACCTTTGCGCTGCTCGGCAATACGCGGCGCGCGCTGCACTGCTGGCAGACGCAAGCGCGGCATTGCACGAGCCCCAACGGCGGCCCGGTGATGTGCGCCGGCGCGGGCAGCCTGCAACTCACCCTCGGCGGTGGCGCGTCTTATCACGGTGTATGGCAGGAAAAAATCGTCATCGGCGAAGGTGACCCGCCTCGCGCCACCGACATCGAACGCGCCTTGCAACTGGTGCGGCACGGCGCCTGGCTCTGGGTTTTTGTTTACTTAGCAGTGGCGCTGTTTTTCCATGCTTGAACACGGCGGACGGCTGCGCGCGGCTGCGCAGGAACACAACATCCCGCTGGCTGACTGGCTCGACCTGTCGGCGGCCATCAACCCTGTCACTTACCCCGTCGGCGACATACCGGCCAGTGCCTGGCAACGGCTGCCGGAAGACGATGACGAGCTCGCATCTGTTGCAGCAACTTATTACGGCAACCGCCTGCTGCTGCCAGTGGCCGGCTCGCAAGCCGCCATCCAGTCGCTGCCTTACCTGCTCGGCCGGGGCCTGCGCGTGGGCGTCTTGCAGCCCACCTACAACGAACACCCGCACGCCTGGCAGCAAGCGGGCCACACGGTGCTTCCCCTCACGCCGGATGCCATCGACGCAGGGCTCGGCACACTCGATGTCCTGGTGCTTGCGAATCCCAACAACCCCACCGGCGCGACGTTTCCTGCCGACACACTGCTGCACTGGCACAGCATGCTGCAGCAAAAAAACGGCTGGCTGGTGGTGGATGAAGCGTTCATCGATACCGATCCGTCCCACAGCCTTGTGTCCCACGCCGGCATGCCGGGGCTCGTCGTGTTGCGCTCGCTCGGCAAGTTCTTTGGCCTGGCCGGTGCGCGGGTCGGTTTTGTCTTCGCGCAGGCAGTGCTACTGGATGCCCTACGCGAACGGCTGGGGCCATGGCCGGTGAGCCACCCGTCGCGGCTTGCCGCGATGCGCGCACTGGCCGACAGCGCCTGGCAACAGCAGCAGCGCAGCCTGCTGCCGCAGCAGTCTGCCCGCCTCGCCCGGCTGCTCACACTGCACGGCCTGCCACCCACTGGCGGGTGCGCGCTGTTCCAGTGGGTGCTGACACCGCAGGCGGCCCTACTGCACCGCGAACTGGCGGCGCAGGGCATCCTGGCGCGGCTGTACAGTGAACCGGCCAGCTTGCGCT
>ERZ1645187.718-NODE-718-length-32370-cov-11.551632_pt1 | contig 32370 bp, 21 predicted proteins | sample MGYA00575352_ERZ1645187 | MGnify/ENA primary metagenome ERZ1645187 (study PRJEB40837, sample SAMN11349314) | freshwater sediment metagenome | isolation source: river sediment | host: Sediment | place: India: Wazaribad , New Delhi | collected 2017-02-21 ... | reverse complement strand
GCATGGACAACTTTGTTGATGTATGGAAGTGCATCACAAAAAGCTGGTCAGCACTGACGAAAGGAGAGTATTAATCCAGTTGAGTAGGTCTTTGTAAATTTAGTGGCCTCTTTGATCCCACTAAAGTACACTGCGCCTCCCAATCCATCGCAATAAACAGCACCTCATTCGACTTAGCAGAGCAATACTGCCTAGAAGATGTCTTGGGCCAACTTGTCTCCAATTCTGGAGCTTGTTGGCTTTTTTTATTGTCCTTCAACCACCTAACATGCCCCAAACACCCCAACTTCCCACCCCACTACAAGAATTTGTTCACAAATCACGTTATGCACGTTGGCTTGATCCCCAACAACGACGAGAAACCTGGACAGAGACAGTTCAACGCTATGTTGACTACTTTGCCAATAAGTTTCCTGAACATTACCCCAAAGAAGAGATCTTCAACAGCATTCATAACCTCCATACTATGCCTTCCATGCGGGCATTGATGACTGCTGGTTTGGCATTGGAACGTGATCCGATTGCTGGTTTCAACTGTGCCTTTGTTGCCATTGACGATATTCGTGCCTTTGACGAAATCCTCTACATCCTGATGTGTGGCACAGGAATGGGCTTCAGCGTTGAACGTCAGTTCATCGCCAACCTGCCTACTGTGGCTGAGACCTTCATCAAGACAGATATCACGATCCAGGTCAAAGACAGTAAAGCAGGCTGGGCGAATGCCTTCCGGGAACTCATGGCCCTTCTGTACTCCGGCAGCATCCCTTCTTGGGATACCTCCAAGGTTCGTCCTGCTGGAGCCAAACTGAAGACTTTCGGTGGACGAGCCAGTGGACCTGAACCCCTGATTGATCTCTTCAAATTCACCGTTGCCACCTTCAAACAAGCAGCAGGACGCAAGCTCACCAGCATTGAGTGTCATGACCTGGTTTGCAAGATTGCTGACATCGTGGTAGTTGGTGGGGTTCGACGCAGTGCCTTGATCTCCTTGTCCAATCTCAGCGATGACCGCATGCGAGGGGCCAAGAACGGTCAATGGTGGGTTACAGAGCCTCAACGAGCTCTGGCCAACAACTCAGCAGCCTATACCGAACGTCCTCAAATGGAACTGTTCATGAAGGAATGGCTGTCATTGATTGAAAGCAAATCAGGTGAACGAGGCATCTTCAACCGAACTGCTGCAGCCAAAAAAGCCATTGCCAGTGGACGACGAGACCATACCAAGGTCGTTGGAGTCAACCCCTGTGCAGAGATCACCCTGCGTTCTGCAGGTGTCTGTAACCTGACGGAAGTGGTTATCCGTCACGGAGATTCTCTGGAAACTCTCTTGGAGAAAGTCCGTATTGCCACGATCCTGGGCACCTACCAATCCATGCTCACAGACTTCCGTTACGTTCGGAATATCTGGAAGAGAAACCAAGAAGAAGAACGCCTACTCGGTGTTTCCTTGACTGGCATCATGGACCATGAAGTACTTAGTCTGGCTTCTCCTGAAGCAACCAGATGGCTTCTGGCAATGAAGGAACAGGCGATTGCAGTCAACAAAGACTGGGCTGAACGCCTTGGTATCAATCAATCAGTTGCCATTACCACGGTCAAACCAAGCGGTACTGTGAGTCAACTGGTGGACAGTGCCAGCGGAGAACATGCTAGGTATTCCGAGTACTACATCCGTACCGTTCGTGCTGACAAGAAAGATCCTTTGGCGCAACTCATGCGCCAACAAGGCTTTCCGGTTGAAGACTGTGTAATGAAACCAGACAGCACTGACATCTTCAGTTTCCCGGTGAAATCACCGAAATCTGCAGTGTTCCGTAATGATCGAACTGCTCTTGAGCAGCTGGAACATTACCTGATGGTTCAAAGCACTTGGTCTGAACATAACGTATCCATCACGGTGTACGTCAAAGACCATGAGTGGATGGGTGTTGGTGATTGGGTATATCGAAACTTCGATGCCATTGCAGGCGTAAGTTTCTTGCCCCATAGCGATCACAGCTACCAACAAGCACCTTATACCGAATGCACCGAAGATGAATATGAAGCCTTGCTGGCTCGTATGCCTGCATTCGATTGGGATGCTCTGCATCACTTCGAAAAAGATGATGCCACCATCAATGTGAAAGAGCTTGCCTGTACTGCGTCAGGCTGCGAACTTCCTTAACCAGGAAGCAAGCCCAAGACCCCTCCGGGGGTCTTTTTGGCGAGCTGCTGCCAAAGCGGATCTAGTGTACAGAAAGCCTGAGATCTCCGCAGTTCCAAGCCACTACGTAGCGAGTAGCGGCAGCTCACCAAAAACCAAACCAACTACAAGGACTATTAATGCGCCCCTGCACCACCCCTGGCTGTACCAACCCCAATCAAGAAGGCACTAATCTCTGTTCTTCCTGTCTTGATAAAGCACGCGATTTGATGCGTGCATTCAGTTCAACAGGAGTCACTTCTTCAGACTCTTTTCCTATGCTTAAGCAAAGCAACACACCAGACAACCTGGCTACAAAGTATCCCAAGTACTACAAAGATGTAAGAGATATTGATGACCTGGATGTGTACACCGTGCACAGCCTTTTCAATATCCAAGATCCCTCTGGCTGCATTCAACATGCCAGCAAGAAGCTTCTTCTATCTGGTGTTCGTACTGGAGGAAAGAGCATGTTCAAAGATATCTCTGAAGCCCGAGACACTTTGACTCGTTGGCTTCAACTCAATCCGGAGCAAGCATGAAAATCAAAGTCTCTGAAGCCACGAACATCCAGTTGAACTGGATGGTAGCGAAGGCAGAAAGGTTTAACGCGGAGGCTCTGATAGAGCTTAGCAAGAGAGTTCCGGGGAGAGAACCCGGATGCTTTTTAACAAACTACTGCACCGACTGGTCTCAGGGCGGGCCGCTTCTGAGCCAAGAGCGAATCAGCCGCACCATTAACCACTCCGGCCTGTGGATTGCGTACTGGACCGATGGGTACACCGATGGCGACGCTGAGAAGTTGTGGATGCAGTGCGACAGGAGCGAACTAGTTGCCGGTCTGCGTTGCTACGTCGCTAAAGAGTTGGGCGAGGAAGTGGAGGTGCCAGATGACCTCACCTAAGCGCGTTCCTCGCGCCCTGTTGCTCTCTTGAAGAGAGCTAAGAACATCAATTCATTCTTCTCTGAAGAAAGTGTACACCATGTCTTCCTATTCCAACACCAGCGGTGTTCCTCTGTCATTGGCAGTGTTTCTGGCAACAGACAACTATGACTATGACCCGGACACCATCTCAGCAACCTCTCTGATCAAGCCACTGCGCCAGATCGTACTGACCCCACGAGTGGATGCCTCTCTGGCTTCAGTTGACCTGATCAACATGGTGTCTTCCCGCATGGGATCCGCCATCCATGACAGCATTGAACGAGCATGGACAACCAACTACCGCAAAGCACTTGCTGCTCTTGGTTATCCCCAGAAAGTCATTGACCGGGTAATCATCAATCCTGAGCCAGGAAAGCTACCCGAAGGGGCTATTCCTATCTACCTGGAAAAACGTAGTACCCGTCGATTGGGGAACTACGTGATCTCTGGAAAGTTTGACTTTGTAGGGGAAGGTCGAGTTGAAGACTTCAAGAGTACTTCGACATTCACTGCTCTTAACAACACCAATGATTCCAAGTACATCCTGCAAGGAAGTATTTATCGCTGGCTCAACCCAACCATCATCACCCAGGATGAGATGGCCATTCAGTTCATCTTCACTGATTGGTCTTCCATGCGTGCTAAGGCAGATCCCAGTTATCCCCAGCAACGGATTCAGCAACGAGTCTTGCCATTGATGTCCTTGGCAGAAACCGAGAGCTACATCCGTACCAAGCTGGCCTTGATAGATCAATACCTGGAAGCAGAAGAATCCAACATTCCTCTGTGCACAAATGAAGACCTCTGGCGTACTGCTCCGGTGTTCAAGTACTACAAGAACCCCGAGAAAACGGTGCGGAGCACCAAGAACTTCGAAACCAGACAGGAAGCCCTGATCAAGCTGGCAGAAGACGGCAATGTAGGCATTGTCAAAGAACAGCCTGGTCAAGTTACTGCTTGCAAATACTGTTCTGCTTTTGCTGCCTGTACCCAAAAAGACAGTTTGATTCTCAACGGTGATTTAGTCCTTTAAGGAGGCAACATGACTCTCTCAGACGCCAAAAGCTATACACGCTGGCTTTTTGTATGGGCGATTCTTTTGTGGGCACTTCCACACTTTGTCTATGACTACTTTCCTTTTGGAAAAGACGATTCTGATTCAAAAGATAGTCGTAGTGGCATGCATGTACACATCGACCACGCAACACAGTGCGAATACCTGTCAACCCCCTCCGGGGGTATTACCCCGCGCATGACTGTCCGGGGACAACAACGAGGCTGTGTTTAATTCAAAACCAAGGAAATCACATGCGTTCTTTCGATGAAATGTCCTATCACCCTGACTCTGAAAAGGTTGTTGAGATCCTCTGCAACAAAACCCAAAACAGCAATCCTTTGTTCTTCCGTGTACTGGTAGGTTACTACTTCAGTCTGGTGGCTTCCATGATGCGTACCACGATTGTTACCCATGATCGTGGAGATATCCCTGTCAACATGTATGCGTTGAACCTCAGTACCTCTGGTTCTGGTAAAGGCTTCTCAACCAACATCATGGAAAACAGTGTGATCAACCGGTTTCGGCAACGATTTCTGGAAGAAACCTTTCCCATCATGGCTGAAGCAGCCCTTCCAAAACTGGCACTAAAGCGAGCCAATCGCAAGAGTACAGACCCAGATGAGGAACTCGTTCGGGTACAGAAGGAATTCGACAGCCTTGGCTCCTTGATGTTCAGCTTTGACTCAGGCACTGCTCCTGCAGTCAAACAGATGCGCCACAAACTGTTGATGGCAGATGCAGGATCCATGAACCTGCAGATTGATGAAATCGGCTCCAACCTCATTGGTAACGTTGAGATTTTGAATACGTTTCTGGAGCTCTATGACGTAGGCCTCGTCAAACAAAAGCTGGTCAAGAACACTGCTGACAGTGTTCGCAATGAAGAAATCGTAGGACGTACTCCTACCAACATGATGCTGTTCGGTACTCCGGCCAAGCTGCTTAATGGCAGCAAGACGGAAGAAGAACTGTATTCCATGCTGGAGACTGGATACGCCAGACGATGTTTCTTTGGCTACAGCCGTGCCTCAAACAAGTCGAATGAACTCAGTCCTGATCAGGTTTATGACATGTTGACGGACCAAACCAACAACGTGTATCTGGATGCTCTGTCAGATCGTCTGGAAAACCTGGCAGACATGATCAACATGAACAAGCGTCTGTTGATGTCCAAGGAAACCAGTTTGCTCTTGATCGAGTATCGCCTCAAGTGTGAACGAGAGGCAGCACTCTATCCTGAACACGAAGAGATCAAGAAAGCAGAAATATCACATCGGTACTTCAAAGCACTCAAGTTGGCAGGAGCCTATGCCTTCATTGACGATGCAACCGAGCTCACCCAGGAACATCTGTATTACGCCATCAAGTTAGCAGATGAATCTGGAGATGCCTTCAATCGGCTTCTTACCCGAGATCGGAACTACGTCAAGTTGGCTAAGTACATTGCCACAGTTCGTCGGGACATTACCCAAGCAGACCTGGTAGAGGATCTTCCTTTCTACCGTGGTGCTCAAGGCCAAAAAGCAGAAATGCTGAGCCTTGCCATTGCCTATGGGTACAAGAACAACATCATCATCAAGAAATCTTTCTCTGATGGGATTGAGTTCCTTCGAGGCGAAACCCTTGAAGCAACTGACTTGAACAAGCTGGTGGTTGCTTACAGCAGCGATATCACAACGGATTACAGCAACGAATTTGCTCCTTTTGATCAGCTGCACAAGCTAACACAGGCTCCAGGCATGCACTGGACTTCTCACCATCTCAACGGTGGCTACCGTAACGAAGAGAACTGTATTCCTGGTTTCAACCTGGTTGTGATCGACGTGGATGGCGGCATCAACATGAATGTGGTGAAGAGCTTGCTCAAGGACTACAAGTTCCTGCTTTACACCACCAAACGCCATACAGAAGAAGCACACCGTTTCCGGATTGTTATGCCTACCAACTACAAGTTGGATATGGATGCCAAGGACTACAAAGAGTTCATGGCAAACATCTATGAATGGTTGCCATTCCAAGTTGATAAAACTACCAATCAGCGTGCTCGTAAATGGATGTCACACGATGGACATTACGAATACAACGAAGGTGATTTGTTCGATGCGCTGCCTTTCATCCCGAAAACCAGCAAGAACGAAGACCGAAAACTGTTGCTTGAGTCTCAGCAATCCATGGACAACCTGGAGCGTTGGGTAATCAACAACATTGGCGATGGAAACCGAAACAACATGTTGTTGCGTTACGGGATGATTCTGATGGATGCAGGATTTGACTTTGATGGCATTCGCACCCGCGTAATGTCTTTGAATGACAAGATTGCAGACAAGCTTTCCGAAGCAGAAATCCTCAGCACCATCATGGTGACAGTTTCCAAAGCCATCGCCAAGCGGTAAGCGTTCCACGCTTTTCGCTGACGGTTCAAAGGGAGTTTCGACTCCCTTTCTTCATTTCTACAAGGAATTCAATGACAACCACCAATGACCATCTGGTATTGCTTTGCGGTAAATCTGCAACTGGAAAATCAGCATCTCTGATGCAAATGCGTGATCCTGAAGGGGTCATGTACTTGAACTGTGAAGCAGGTAAGAAACTGCCCTTCAAAGCAAAGTTCAAGCAATACACCATTGTGGATCCTCTGCAGGTGATGGAAGCATTTGATGCTGCTGAAACCATGCCAGAAGTACACACCATTGTGATTGACAGCCTTACTTACCTGCTCGACATGTACGAGTCAGTGTATGTACTGCCATCATCCAATGGAATGCAAGCTTGGGGACAGTTCTCTCAGTATTTCAAGGTACTGATGCAACAACACGTTGCTAAATCCACCAAGAACGTGGTCTTTATTGCCCACACTGCTGACACATTGAATGAGTCCGAGATGTTGATGGAAACCAAAGTCCCTGTGAAGGGTTCTTTGAAGAACAACGGCATTGAAAGCTACTTCTCTGTGGTGATTGCATCCAAGAAGGTGCAATTGAAAACACTCAAGGACTATGAATCAGCATTGCTGACCATTACTCCTGAAGAGCAAGCACTTGGATTCAAGTATGTATTCCAGTGCAAGCTCACAAAGGACACTGTGAACGAACGTTTGCGTGGTCCTCTTGGGCTGTTCGATACGAAGGAAACCTTCATCGACAACAATATGCAGCTTGTGCTCGATAAACTTAAAGAGTACTACGCTTAACCAGGCCAATAGTGCCTACAATCGTGTTCCCCATCAGTAAACTCACCTAGAAAGGTAATTCCACATGTCTCTTCTCCAAGCTCTCGCCTCTGATGCCTCTATTGCCAATGAAACTGATTCATTGGGCAGTTCTGTTGTCGATTCTGGCTTGTACCTTTGCACAGTTGCCATGGCATACATCAACAAAGCTTCCAGCGGTGCTCTGGGACTGGTCCTGACCCTCAAGGGTCCGACTGGTCGTGATATCCGTCAAACCCTCTGGATGACCTCTGGCACTGCCAAAGGAGGCAACAACTACTACACCGACAAGAACGGCGAGAAGAAGTTTCTTCCTGGCTTCCTACATGCCAACAGCCTGGCTCTGTTGACCACGGGCAAAGAGATTTCCCAGCTGGATACCGAAACCAAGGTGCTGAACATCTACTCGGCAGAAGCCAAGGCAGAAGTTCCCACCAAGGCTGAAGTAGTCATGGATCTGCTGGGCAAAGAAATCCTGGTTGGCATCATCAAGCAAACCGTGGACAAGACCCAAAAGAACGATCAAGGCGTGTACATGCCTACTGGCGAAACCCGTGAAGAAAACGAGATCGACAAGATGTTCCGTGCGACGGATCGCATGACCACTGCCGAGATTCGTGCACAAGCACCGGAAGCCACTTTTGCAAGCGCATGGGAAACCAAATGGGCTGGCAAGACCAAGGATCGTTCCAAGGGCGTTGCGGCCAACAGCGGTACGTTTGGTGCTCCCAAAGCTGCTGCAGGAACCAAAAAGCCTGCTGCCAGCCTGTTCGGTTGATCCTGACCTCAGTCCCGCCCACAGCGAGCGTATCGCTGCCTTCCAACTCCTCTTGTAACTCAACCATCTGAAAGGACTCTCATGGCAAAACAACCTGCTCCTATGAAGGAACCTGGCAAGAAGCCACCCAAGAAGTGCTGATCAGGTAACTGGTCAGTACGGAATGCCCCAGCGATGGGGCATTTTCTTTTCAACAACAGGAACCATGAACAACATTTCCTCCCCCCGAAACGATGACTCAGGTATTGAGGCACAACTCCAAGCCAAAGGATTGACTGGCGCACGAGTGACCCCAGAAGACCTGGAAAACAACATTGACAGTGAGCACTACTTCACCGCAGCTGACGGTGTGCTGGGTGCTGAAACTGCCAGTGAACTGTCTCCCACCAACCCACAGGAACCTCTGGGCCTGTTGACCTTCTGTGTCCTGATCCTGAAGAACGGATTCACTGTGACCGGTGAATCGGCTTGTGTTTCTCCAGCCAACTTTGATGCTGACATTGGTCGGCGCATTGCTCGTCAGAATGCAATCCAAAAAGTCTGGTCTTTGATGGGCTATGCCTTGAAGGAACAGATCTACCAGGAGTCGCTATGAGCGAACAAGCCCAAGACACCAACCCAGTCCGAGAAGAAGACCCTGCAGCCAATGAAATAGTCGAAATCACCGATCTCAATCAATTCTGTGCTGCGCTGATGAAATGGCATAGCCACAAGGTTGCCATGCTGAAGCATCTTGCTGACATCCCGGATGGTGCATCTGTCTCCATTGATGGTGCTGCAGATATCGTCCTGACAGGCGATGTGAAGTCTGCTTTTACCTTGGGCATCTCCATGAGTCTCATGGAATTGGGAACCTTGCCATTCTTCTCGGAAGTTTCTGAGAAGGCCGAAGCCAACGAGCAGGGCACAACAGGATGAAATTAATTGTCGTAGGGCAAGACCCATCTCTACGTCATTGGGGCCTGGCAAAGGGCATCTTTGACACAGAGACACGACAGCTGACCCTCACAAAGCTGCACCTCATTGAACCTGTTCTTTCCAAGGGAAAACAGGTAAGGCAGAACAGTCTTGATCTGGAATCTGCCAAGCAGCTTTGTGAGGGGGCGGCACAGTTCACCCGAGGTGCACATGCCGCATTCATCGAAGTTCCCATAGGAAGCCAAAGCGCTCGTGCAATGGCCTCCTACGGAATCTGTGTAGGCGTTATCGGATCTTTACGTTCGATAGGGTTTCCAGTCTTTGAGGTTACCCCTACTGAAGTTAAACTTGCTGGCCCTGGGAAGGCCAATGCTTCGAAAGAAGACATGATCTCCTGGGCGATTCACAAGCATCCTGAAGGTGCTTGGCCTACCTACAAGGAAAACGGGGAGGTACACATCAGCACGACCAAAGCAGAACATTTATCCGATGCCACTGCTGCGATCTATGCAGGTGTGGCAAGCAACCAGTTCCATCAATTGCTAGCCATCCAGGCAGCACATTCTTGAAAGTAAACCATGCAAATTCAGCTCAAACAGCCTGAAATTGAAGCAGCATTGAAGATGTACATCACAAACCAAGGGATTTCCTTGGCAGGTAAGTCCTTCACTGTGTCCTTCACTTCTGGCCGCAAAGAAAACGGCCTTTCCGCAGACCTCGTGATCGAAGATCAAGCCATTCCTGGCTTCACGGATACTTATGCTTTGCACCCAGTCACTGCCATAAACGTTAAACCACTGGTTTCAGAAGCTGCGTCTGAACCTGTTGAGGGTGTTGTGGCAGAGGCGGAATCCGTACAGGCCAACAAACCGAAACTCTTCAGCTGAGTATGCGGTGGAACTTATCAAATGGATTGGTTCGATCATTCTGGCAATAATTGCGCTCTCACTTGCGGGGAGTGTGCTTGTTGCCATTTTGACCGTTAGCGCAGTTATTGCAGGGTCAACCCTGGTGTTCGCAGTGATCTACTTCACTGCTCTATTCATCAGGGAGTACTTTGCATCACCACCAGATCCAAAAGACCTGTAACGAGAAGAGCCCTCTTAGGAGGGCTTTTCTCATTGAGGTTTACCTGAACAAGCTTAAGGTCAAGTTGACCGTAGCCAGGTCATCCAAAGACGTTGGGAAAGCCAACGCACCCAAGTTCAACGGGTTATTCCCGATGTGGGATATCGCTGACGATTCCAACACGGTTGGGAACCAGTCAAAGTAGTTCTGCAGCAGCAGCAACGTAGCTACCCGACCAGGAGCTTCACGAGTCCTCTTCATCAGGATTCGTTGGATGCTCAGGAAGTACTTGGTAAACATGGTGATACCCATGTCATCGGTGTATTGCAGTTGACGGTGCATCGGCAAGTCATAGTTCACGAAGGAATCCGTGGCTTCCTGGATAGCTTCAGCAGGCGTCATTGGCTTATTCTTACGAGTAGTAAGATGTTCATACAAGGTATAACGTGCCACAAAGTCACTCAATTGAGTGATGTGGCTCAGTGTCTTGTACATCTGCGTATCGTGCGCCATGTACACCGTGCGACCAACCTCTACCACTTTATTGTTGAGCCGCTTCGTGTACTTCTCCATCTTGCGAGCAAACTCTGCTTTGTAAGCATATGGATCGTCTTCAGTGGAAACATCTTCAACAATAGAAGGCATCAAACCAGCTTCAATCAGATGCTTGACAGGATTACGGCCCAGAGCATCCTTGACCCGAGCAATTTCTGCAACCAACTCTTGACGAGATTGGCTGCTGTAACCACTATTCAATTGCAAGCGAAGTTGCAACAGCTTCTTGCTGTCTCGCTGGTAGTCTTCTGCACCCTTGTACGCTACTTGATGGTGCCGCAAGATATCCTTAGTAGGCACACCATGCAGTTTCAACAATGTCAGGTTACTGGCAATGTTGCCTAGCAGCACAGTACCCGTCTTTACTACAAAGATGTCTTTGGCTTCCTGAACCAGGGCTTGCCAAACCCTTTCTCCTCGACGCACAACAACCCCAGCACGCTTACCATAATTGGCATACAGCGCTGCATCTTGGGGACGTTGCTTGGCAAGCACATTGCCATAGGTTTCGAGAGCATGTTCAACGAAATAGCTGAACATCTTCTCCATGGCGTTCCGATCTTCCTCTTCCTTATCAAAAATGTTCGACAGACTCAGCTTCCGGTAACCGAAGTTAATATCCAACATGTCTGTCCGGATCCACATGGCATGTTGTCCCCAGGTATCCCGAATTTCATCTCGGGTTACTTGCGGCAACAGCTTGTAGATTTCCCGTAGTTCAACATCAGGGCTGTCTGCACTCACCCGAATGAAAGCACCCGGATTCTTGGCATAGTCAGAATCAAATACTGCCTTGGCTGCAGCCACTGCCTTGGCATTGTGTTCTGCAGTGGTTTCCTTGTCGAAGATATTGCCTGCAAGAGCACCCAGGACTTCATTGAATCGGCTATCCCGCTCCAACAGAATGTCCTTGGTTTTGTTCTGCATCAGATAGACATAGTTCACTGCAGCGCCCTGATCATTGAGCACAGGAGCCATGTAGTTTTCCTGTACCTTGGACGGGTCAAAACCAGGATTGCTCTGTGCCATGTCCTTAATGGCGGCTTGCTTGGCAGCAGTGATCCTCTTCTGAAGACCCGCTGCCTTATCACCATGATGCTTGGTACCTTTCGAACGCATCCCTGTAAAGGAAAAGATGCCAGACAACCAAGGCAGCAAACCACCATCACGCAAGACATACAGATGCTTGACCTCTCCATTGGGATCCATAGGATCCATTTGGACTTCAGCACCCGATACATAGCCAAGATCCCGAAGCGTAGCCCCTTCCTCTATCGAAGCAACCCGCACATCCGTATGCTGGTTGTAGATCTCTGGCGTATAGCCCTTAGCCATCAGCACTTCACTGCCTCGGAATAAACGCTCACGGGCATCTTTCTCCAGGAAACGGTGCGTCTTCAAGACCATCTCCACACCATGCCCACCATCTGTCCTGGCAGATTCCTTTGCAAGTAAGTCCGCCGTAGCCTTGAGTGCTGCCGCCGAGTTGTAGTGGATGGCATACAGTGAAACCAAGGAATCAATGATCTCCGTGGCAGTAGCAGTTTCTGCAGGAGACAACTTTCCATACATAGTAGTCCCGTACAGCTTGGCAATGTTGCTGGCACTACGGAGCATGAAAGGTCCACGAACCTTGCCCGTTGCCAGGTAATAACCAAGCACCTTGGATTGATACAGGAAATTGTTTCTGGCTGCAGCAGGGAACTGGTTCAGTTGGTTTTCAAGATCAACAATTGCTGTTCTACGAACTGAGGTAGAACGAACCAGGGCTTCCATACCCTTCATATTGAACTTGTCCATCAGGATATGAGCACCACTTCGCAACAAGACAGCCGTCAATGCTGCTTTGGTGCTGTCTTCCAGATCCTCACCATTGTTCTCAAAACTGCTCAAAGTGTCTTGAGAAACCTGACTGATCACCGCTTTACGCTTACCTTCCAGGTGCTTGCCTGCTTGCAGAAGCACTTGCATATCTGGCTCTGGTCCCCGCATGTAATTCAGGGTACCGTTGATGACATTAGGAATCCCTTTGAAGTGCTCTTCCCGAAGCTTGTTAAAGCCCTCAATCATCAGTTTGGCACGATCATCCGAACCCATGGAGATCACCACACCAGCTGCACGAACCACGCTCTTCTTGCTCTTCTTGAAGAAGTCTGAGCGACCAATCTCACCCAGTTTGGTACGAGTAGCCTGAGACACACGCTCCATACCGTCTTCAACAGGACTCAGGAAATTCCTGCCATCACTCTTCAAGACTGCTTGCCGCTTGTTCTCGATCATCACAAGCTGTGAAACCAAGGACTCCAGCTTGGAATCAATAGGCTGGCCCACATAGGTATGTGTCATCTTGCCGTTGAACCATTCCAATGCCTTTTCAAGGGTACGACGCAAGGCACCCAGGAAAGTCTTGTCCACCAGGACAGAGACCGTAGAAGTGCTCTTGATCTTCAATAGGTTGCTGAATTCCTCAACCGTCAGGCCCATGGCTGCAAATTGAGCCAGGTAATCAGAACGACCTTCTATCGTCTTCGTATCCATCCGGTTAAAGATGAAGTCATACTTTTCCTTGGCAGTTGCCTTTTCATCAATACTGGCGTTTGCCCAATCACCTTTGTGGAAGCTCTCAGGAGAGAGCCGTTTGCGTGCTTCCATGAAGACACGAGCAAGCTCTGAGTACACCGAAGATGTACCTCCCAGGTTCTCATCCATGGCAGCACGAATCGTGGCTTCTGTCTGATCCAGAACAAAGGCTTCTTGGTTACTTACCTTGAAGGCCGAAGCAATTGCCTTGGAGGCAAACGGAGCTACACCAGTGACCAGTGCTTGAGTAAACACATCCACAGGATTCTGTGCTGTGTTCTCCATGATCTGTGCCTTGAAGGCACCAAATGGACCATGCAGCTTCTCAACAATACTGTCCAGCACACCACGCAAGTGGGTATCAAAACCAGGGGTTACTGCACCAGTATTCAAGGCAGCATAGATGTCTTGCGTACTGTAGGTGTAGTTACCTGCTGCATTGCCTACTTGGCTTAGGTTCTGGGCAATCTTGTTGTCTGTTTCCTTGTTGGCTTCTGCAATCTGATTGAACAAACCAGCCACGTTATGCAGCAGCACCGACATACCAGACTGTGCTTTCTGCGTTGCTTTCTCTTGGCTTCCAAAGAGCAAGATAGTGATGCTGTTGACAAACTTTTGCCAACCCTGCACCAGTACCGTTTTCTTCTCAGATTCAGGAATCTGAACCTGTTCAAGAATTTCCTTTTGGAATTCGTTGTTCGACATACCCCAGGAAACCAGTTCATGCACATTGGACAGTGCTTCACTGAACTTGGTAATTCCCTTCTCTTTGGCAAACTCCTTGGCTTTGTCCAATACTCGTTGAAGCTCTTGCACCGTAGCAAAGGCTTCCCCTGTCTTGTCCACCAATGCCTTGGAAATGATCTGTGCCAACACACCATGCAACATCTCATGAATGAGGGTTTCAACCGTCAAACCAGAAGTTGCAAAGTCAGGGCTGAGAACATAGATCTCTTGTTGTCCGTTGGACTTGACCACGTACCAACCACGAGAGCCATCTACCCCCTTATCCAGCACCTGTTCCATGGTGGTGGTGGGCGTTACATAGCGGATCTTCAAATCGCTAGGCAAGAGCTTTTCGATAGCTCCCAAGAGACCATATCGAATGTAGTTCTGGCTGTTTCCTTCTCCTGCCTTAAGCAAGGCACGAAGCTTGATCACCATCTCCTTGGCAGAAATTTGAGGAGTCTCTTCAAATATCTGAACCAGGGCTGGATCACTAGCAATCGTAGGCGTGCCCAGTTTGCCCCATTGATTCAGGTTCGTGTTCTTCAACAGATCATTGACCAGTGCCACCATGGCAGCAGCATCTGTGCTGTTCAAGGTCTCAAACACTGCATCTTTGAGGCTACGTCCCTTGGTACCCATATCATTCAAGACTGCCTTGGCATTGGCTTTAATGGTCTTGTCTTCCGAACCAGAAACTAGCTGCTCCAACAACTGCCGTGCTTGCAAAGGGGAAACCTTCAACACATCCAGTTCTGCAAGATCAGGATCCAGCTCCAGCGGAGCAATTTCCACCGTGGCTTTAGTTTCCTTGGGAGCAATCATCAACTGCGCCATGATGCGATCAATAGCAGCCAACACCTTGGGCTCGGTATCCGAAATGAGCGCTGCTTCTCGTTTTGCGGCCTCTGCCCGCTGTTCTGGGGTAATGAGGGCATTACCTCCTTCGAAAGCATATTGATCCAAGGATTTCAAGATAGCCAAGGTACCAAACTTGATTTTGTTAGCGTTGTAGCTTGCATAGACAGAGTGCTCAGTTGCTTCTGCCAACACAGTCTCGTAACCGGTCTCTTCTTTCTTTGCCAGCGTCTGCAGCACAGTCTTCAAGTTGGCAAAGACTTCCGGAGGAAGCTTTCCTTGTTCTTGTTTCAACAAGGTATCCAACCCCATAACAACACGAATCAATGCATTGGATGCTTCCTCCATAGGGGAGTAATTCATCACTGCATTCCAGGTTGCCTCGTTCAGATTACGAGCACCTGTGGCTGCAGCAAGCATCCCCATGATGTGTGCATCATGTACGTTTAGGGCTTCGCTCTTTTCAAAAGCATGGTGTGAGATATTGGAATCCAGAGCATGCACTGGCATCGAAGTCATTCGAACACCAGGATCCGTCATCGTCTGCTCATAGCCAGTCGTATTAACAGAGAACGATCCCGTATCTTCAAAGGGAGTAGCAAATTGCACTGAGCCCTTGTACGGTCCTTTACTACTCAGTTCACGACCAGTCTTGGCCATCAACAAACCAGAAGACAGATCATTGCTTTCCTTGGAGAAAGCCGTGTGCATGACAGGATGAATAGCTTGCAGTCGATCAAGCAGGACTGCTTTCTGTTCTGCATTCAGATCTTGAATGGGAACAGCAACACCCCTTTCCATCTTGAAATCAATACCCGTACCTGGCTCTGCTTGTTCCTTGGCAATGAGTTCATTGACGTATTGATCATAGACACCGGTGTACACCGCGTTATAGAGATCAAATGTCAGCTTGGCAGTCCTGTTGATGGACTTGCGTGCTTCCATAAAGGGAGCAAATTCCACCTCCATGGTAGTCTTGACTGCTTCTCCAACAGTCTTGATGAACACTGCTTTAAGCTGTGCTTCTTGGCTCAACGTGAGCTCATACTCCATCAGAGCAGCACCTGTCATTGAAGTATCAAGATGGTTTTGCTCACTAAGCAAAGCATTCAACTGAGCAATCAGGATACTCGGATCTTTCTGTCCTCGTTTCTCGATCTGCTCATAGATGGCAGAAACAAAGTTGTTTGCCATGTCTTCGATGGCCTTATCCATATTGGAACCAAACACCATAGCCGTCAGTGGCGTCTTGATGATGTTCCGTCCTGCCTTGGATACCTTGGTTTCATCCTCCGTCAGCAGGTTTCCTGTGAAGGCATAGATACCTTCGACGGTCTTTTTCAGATCAGCATCATTACGCCAATAGTGCTGCAGCTTTTGGACAGCAGACCAAGTAGTTGATTCATACAGATCAGAGTTGCCCTTGGCTGCACGCCAATGGTTGTACTGGCTAAACGGACTATCTTCCTGGAAGAAACCACCCTTGTTCAACAAGGCATACATCCCAGGGATGGAATGAGCAGCCCCAAGCAAAATGTGCGTGAGCATCGGACCATTGGTAACCCCGTCAACTTCAGCCACGATAGTGGTCTTGAAGCTCGATTCCTTGTTTTCCAAAGCAAAGGCTTCATGTGCCAGGGCCATCAAAGCATCGAGAGAGTGGTACTTGCTACCTCCTTCTGCAACACCAGCAACCAGGATCTTCTGGTCTTCCGCAGTAAGGCTTTCTCCCTTGAGTGTCTTGACCAGCACCTTGACTGCAGCTTGGATTGGTTCTTTACCAACCAGTGCTGCATAGTTATTCAAGGAGTGCTCATTGGTCTCCTTGTCGGTCTTGGTTCCCAATCCCTCCATGACCCGCAACTTGAAGCTACGCATGTCAGCTTCATTATCAAAAGACACCGTGGATTCCCAAGTCTTCCGATAAACCAGGAAACGATGCATCTTGCTGGCTTGTGGGTTGATCACATTGGTGTTGATACCCACCCGTTGCTGTTTCCAGACCGAATGATCAAAGAACAGGGGCATGGACAAGGATTCATCCAAGACCCGCAAAGTACCACGTACATAGTCAGTAAAGCGCTCGTACTCCCTTTGCAGACCATCATTGGTTGCTTCTTGGCTTTGTCGATTGATTGCATGGACGGTTTGTGGACTAACTTCCACCACACCAGCCATAGCCAAAGCAGTCTCAGGAGAGATATTTTCCAGAAGATTCCACATATCCTGGCGAACATAGTTCGCCTCGGAATTGGCCTTCTTCATGATGTTACGAAGGACACTGGGAATACCCATCATCGTGTTCTTGGTGGTCTTCTGGGTAAACGGAATCGGCTTCAAGCTCGGTTCCTTCAAACCAGATTCCACCGAGAACAGCTTGTTGATTACCCCTTGGGTATTCTTGCTGGCTTCGAAGATAGCCTTTGCATTGCCATTGACTTCGTGCTTCTCATTCCGAGCAATTCGCAGGAATTGATGAACAGCGCTTTCATATCCCTCTTTGGTCTTGGCACCAATCGAGCTCATCTGCTCTGCTGAAACAGAAGTCCGTTCAAGGATCCCCTGTTCCATCAGTGCCTTCTGGATATGAGCACCAATAGCGCTCTCCAGCTTAGGCATCAGATCAGCAGGAGCATTCTTCTTGGCTTTCAAACCAAGAGCAGCAATTGCCTTCTGGCCCAAGGCATTGCGGATTACGTTTTCACGGGTACCAACAAGGCCCAGAACATTTCTCTGTTTTGGACCAACAACTTCTTCCTTTCGACGATTCAAAATCCTGTTGATGTCCTCATCCGTATTGAACCGTGACTTTCCACCATTCTCAGCAATCCAGGTAAAAGCAGCGACACTCATCGCCGTCATCACGTTCTCTTCCAAAAACACAGTCGGATTGCCTTTGGAATCCGTGGTGTTTTGGATCAAGTACTGCATCATGTCATTGAAGTAGTACTTTGGGTTATCCCGCTTTGTGTTGGCATTGCCCCGAACCACATTCTTCTGATAGAGCTCTGCCCATGACGAAGCTGCTTCCTTGAACAGGTCCAGCACAGCCTTCTGACGATCAGCAAACAGTCCATCTGTAAGAGAGTCCTTCAGGAACTCTTGTACATCTACCGTGCCATTGACCCAACCAGACAAGAAATCCTTGACTGCCACCAAAGGACGAAGAGAGGCATCTTCCTTGCTACCCCCTCGTTGGGTAAAGAAATCAGCAATCAGGTTCAGGCGATCTTTGAATGCAGTAACCGTAGGAGACCGCAAGGCAAACAAACCAAGAACACCAGACTCCCTGGGAGGAGTTACTTCTTCACTGGTTTGCTTGGTTTCACTTTCGAGATCAGAGCCTTCAGTGTCTTTCGTACCTTCTTCTGGCTTTCCGGTGACAGTTCCAGAAATTGCTCCCTCAGAGACTGGATCCGTGGCTTCAATGCCATCTTGGGTTTCTTGACCCGCAAGAGTTTCGGTGTTGTCATTACTCTGTTCCTGTTCTTGGTTTGCTGCTTCTTCAGCAAAGATTGAGTTGAATTCTTCTTCCGTAATGCCTTCTTGAATTGCTTCAGACATCACAGCATCAACCACAGACAGTTCATCGTCCGTGTGTTCGAAATACCCCGCAGTTTCCAGGTCTTGATCGGTAATGCTTGCAGCTTCGTAATCCGGAGAGTCTCCACGAGCCTCTTCCATACGCTTCTGCATCCAAGTCTCACTATTGAGGCTTTGGAACACATTGGTCCCATTGTGCTCTTCCGAGATAGCCCCTTGAAGCCAAGAAACACCACCATCAGCTGCAACCTCATCCGGAGGGATGTAGCCGAATTCAGCCATAGCCTCAGCCATCATGTCGATGGATTTGCCTGCCTTACGGAACAGGTACTGTGCACCGATCCTGGGATTGGTATCCTTGATCGTGTCTGCTTGTTCTTTGAAAGCCAGACCACCTGCCTTAGCAATAGCGGTCAACAAGGAGTCAGTTTCGGTATTGATGCTCGGAGAGCTACGGAACTTGGCAGCATTCTTTTCCTCACGGGCAATTTCTTTGTCCGTCTTGGCACGAATGCGATATCCGCCTTTGGTCTTCTGAATCTTGTGGGTGTTACCCAAAGACTTGCGTTCTGCAATCGCTTCCTTCTTGGAAGCATAGACTTTCTTGGTATCTACTTCAGAAGTAGTCTCCTGAGTTTGCTCAGGACGTGACTCAACCTCTGCATTCTGACCAGATACATTATTTTCTTGAGGGGGGATTGCGGCGGATTGTACTCCCGAATCCACAGCCACCTTCAAATCTTTTTCTTGTGACTGGTTGCTCGCCTCCACCACTCCCGCAGTTTGGGCTGCGGCTGTCGCCTTGCCCACTGCGTTCGTGGCGTCGGCTTGCACCACTTCCTTTACTTCCTTTACTTGCTGAGGAGCGACCGACTCCGCAGTAGCACTCGGCGTAGGCGAAGCCGTAGCCGAAGGTGCGTATGCGGGGGAGGTTGCGACAACAGGAGAAGAACCACCAAACTTCAAAGCAATAGCTGCTTCTTGCTCCTTCAATGCAAGATTAAGTGCACTGGCTTCTGCTTTAATGGCATTGACCAGCTTACTAGATCCCAAGTGCACCGCAGCACCACCGTTCTCCTTGAGTTCACGGGTACTCAATACCTTTCCAGTGTTGATCTTCCACCCTCCATTCCCGGTACTAATGACTTGTACAGGGGTTGAAGTGTTGTTCTTGCGTGCTTGTGCAATAGCAGCAGTTACTTGTGCTGCTTTATTGCTGTGATCTGCAACAAAACTACTCAGTAGTTCGATATAACGATCAGCAGTCTTGCGATCACCAGCAGCAACTGCCTTACCAATCACACTGCGGTAGTCTCGAATACCCAGGTTCTTGCCGTCCTTACTACCAGTAACTACCTCTTGGTTTACTTTTTCAAGGGTAGTCAAGGAGTTCTCTGCAATCCTGGCTGCAGAAAACTTCCGAAGGAATTCCCGCTGAGGCTCAGACAAGCCATTCTGGGTGTTGTCTGCCAGCTGAGTGGCTACTTCATGCGAGATCACCGAAGGATCTCGCATAGACAGATTGATCAGGGTATCTGCTGCTTTTTGAGAAGCCTCAACTGCCTTTGAATCATTGTGATCTACCACTGCATTTGCAGCCGTTACCCGCTTCTGAAGATCTTCAGTACTCGGGGTAGGCTGCACAAGCTCTGACAAGTTATCTTGTACCTGTCGAGCCAGCTTGGCTTTACGACCCAGTTCAGAGACTTCTGCTGCCTTTACCTTCAAATCCCGGTTGCTCATGGGAGTCATCTGGGATTCACGAAGGGCAATCATTGAATCCAAGGCTTCAATCGTGGAAGTCTTGGTTGGATCCGTTGCAGCCCTCTTGGCTTTGAGCGCATCCAGACGTTCTTGCTTCTTCTCTTGAGGAGCAACCAGGAAGGTGTAATCTCCCTTGGCATCTGAATACTGCTCATCCAAACCAGTAACAATCTCCTGTGCCTTGGTCAGGTTGGCTTGTTTATTTTCCGGGGTAGTCTCCGGCAACTGGGAATTGCCGTACAGCACCTGTACCGCTTTCTCAGGAGAATAGGAAGGTGATGTCGGATCCAGAAATGTCGTGATGTTGTTGGTTTGAATGGCATCCACCACTGCCGCTTGATCTTCAAGCTGCTTCTTACGGAATGCCACATCTTCAGGAGTACTACGAGTAGCTTCTGCAACAGCCCGACCAGCCCCAGACAAACCACCACCAGCCATACCACCAATTGTGGCTCCTTGGTACACCTCCAGAGGTGTTGCCGGTTTGCCAGTAATCTGTCCTTCAGCCCATGTCTGATAGCCTTCAGTGGGCGTTTCTGAAGCCACACCACCTGCCACAGCTTTACCAGTGTTCTTCAGGGAAGCAAGGAAACCTGCTCGTGCAGGATCGGCCACAGCAGCATTAGCCGTTTTACCAGGAAGCATGGCCTTCAATTGGCCGACTTCCCCGACATGCTCTGCCAAAGCCAAGGAAGCAGCCAACATCGCCATCTTTTGACGTTCGTCTTCCGGGGGATAGGCTCCGCCATTTTTCTTCTGGTAGTTGACGATACCTTCCTGATAGACATCGGCGGCATAGCCTACATTGCTAGCCCCCAAGAGGGCTGCACCAGCCTTGCCAGCAGCCCCAATCATGACTTGCGGTGCGTTCTCCAGAACGTACTCAGTCACAGCAATCGGATTCTTTGCCCCTGCCGTAACTGCTCCATAGAGCAGCTTTGCCAAGCCAGCGGTAACGTTGCCTGCTCCAGAGAGAGTATTACCCTGTGCAACCTGTTGAGCTCCTTCCTTGACTTGGTTCCAACGACCTTCAAAGCCAGTTGCCAAGTCTGAATTGAGTTCCCTACGCCGACCTTGGTGAACCAGGGAATTCAAGTCCATGCGTTCATTGATATCCCGTCCAGCCAACGTAGCGTTGTCTGCCCGCTGGAACAATTGCAACTTGGTCAAGGCATTTGGATTGCCTTCCACCAGCAACTGTGCACGGGCTTTAGCTTCAGGAGTATCTCTCGGACTTGCCGGAATAGGCTTGCTATTGAGTCGAGCAACGTCTTCCTGTGTTGCCTTACCTTGGACATACCGCTGATGTGCTGCGTAGTCCTCTTCATCCATCTGGCTCAGGTCTGCTGCAGCCATGGCATTCGGGACAAGGGAAACCAAGTGCCCTGCCAAACGAGATGCCCCTGAAACCAGGGACATAGCACCGTTGACTTGGGTTCCAATGATCCCTGTGGGATTCAATCCAAGCCTTCCTACCAGAGAGTTTTCATCAATGGCACGGTTCTGTGCCATCTCAGTAAGGGCTGCTTTCTTCCGCTCTGCTGCTGCAGCAACTTCGTCGTACTTGGTCAAACCTGTCAGAGAGTCGTGAGGAACAAGTTCCATCTCTGCATTGCGGCGACGATCAAAGTAATTTTCAGCATCAAATGCGGACATAGGACGTTCCATTCAGTATTGCGCGATTCTAAATGGAAAAGACCAATACAACCTAAGTTGTACTGGCCTTTGTTGCCTTATACCAGAACAGTCTCTAGTTCATCGCTTTTGAAGCTTGAATGTTTCTGGATTTACTGGAGTTGGATCAGCCCAAAGTCCTTTTTTGAAGGCACGAGCTTGTGCTTCTGCACTTCTCAGCGCATTTCCTTCTGTTCCGGACACATACCGCTCATAGACCCAAGCCAAACCTTCTTGAACTTGCTTCAATCCAACACTCTGTCCTTGGATTTCAATCTCACAGAGCTCACGACCATACTTATCTGGCTTAGCAGATTTCACAATCGTGAGCGTGACTTCCTTGTTCAAGATCGCCTCTTGTAGGCTCTTCTTGGACTCTTCCCCGTAAGGCTGTCCCGGTTTGTTGTGTTTTGGTTTAGCGGTTTCAGGCGCATCAATTCCAGCAATCCGACAGCTTACCGAGCTACCATCCTTCAACTGAAGACTAGCACCATCACCGTCTTGGACATAGGTGACTTTGGCAATCTGTCCACCAGGTTTAGTAGCTTTTTCTGCCACAACCGGAGCACTCCAAGCCACGTCTTTAGGGATAGGCCGAGGATCCGCAGCTTTGGTGACTGCCCCAGTCACAGGATTCAGCCCTACTGTCTGAACCTCCCCTACCGTGTGTCCTTTCGGAACCGGTACAGCAAACGAAGTTGGCTGGGCATTGCTACCAGGGGTCGGTTGGACTACTTCAGGGCTTTTTTTTTGAGCCTCGTCTGCTAGACGCTTTTGCAAACGTGCACCCATATCACTAGGGGAGACAACCGAAAGAACTTTATTACCAGGAATGGCGGCATTAGGCGCAATTGCAGCAGCTTTACTAGCTGCGTTAGCAGCAGCAGTAGCATTAGCACTCGCAGCTTTGTTTGCATTGTCCAAGGCAGCTTGAAGACGTGCCTCTACAGCATAGCTTTCTGGGGCATGCCCTGCTTGCTTCGTGATGTCCTGCATCTGTGCAGCTCGTTCCCTGTTCAAATTAGCAGGACTCAACGCTTCTGCATCTTCCCGTTGCTTCTGATATTTTGGATCAGAAAGGTATTCACGAAGCTTGGCTTCAACATTACCAGTAGTATCGTTGAAAAACATCGTGTCATGCTCCATACCCGATGCCAACGCAGCTTTCATCAGCTTCGGAGGAATAGGGATGGTTTCTACCGTTCCATCAGCACGCTTGATAGGAAGCCCTTTGTCCATCCACTCTGAAAGAGTGTTGATGATAGGTCGCTTAGTCCATACCTCACCATCTTTGATGGAAGAATTCACATGCTCCAGTACGGATGCTTTTTCCTTAACGCGCTCTTCCTCTGACGTGAAGAACAGATTGTTAGTCTGTGCATCTTTGATGCGCTTCTCTTGGCGTTCCTGAAACCCCTTGAGCTTTGCTGTTTCAGCAGTACTGAAGTTGCTCGTAGATAGGAGCTTGTCCAGGCTCTCACGAGCAGCAAGGATCTTGTCCGGAGGCAATCCAGAACCACGAGACAACTGATCAAACTCTTCCAGTATCCCTGAAGAAGAGGGCTTGGCTACCTTGGAAAGGTCTGCCTGATATGCCTTGAGCTTTTCTGCAGGCAAACCAGCAAAGTTAGGCATTCCTTGGGCATCCACAGGAATTCCATGGGTCTGTGCCAGACCAGTGACTTGCTTGTTGTAGTCTTTCTTGGAAGCCTCAAACCTATTCACCAAGGAAGTGGTGACACTGTTGAAACCAGCAGTAGCTGCCTTAAAATCAGCTTCTGCTTTTATGCCAGCAGTCTGTGCCTTCAAGTGTTCACCAGTCAATCTGGCATTTTCCAGTGCTACTGGGGCCAACTTTTGAGCATTGTCAGCAGCAATATTCGCATTCCGATTAGTCGTATTGGTTTGCAGCTGCTGCACCCCTGCCTGAACCATGTCCCCGATATTACGGATGTTGGGGTTGTTGTTTCGGATGATTGCCATGGTCAGTGCATCACCATTCGCAGCAGCAGCCTTGTACGCCTGCACATCTGGATGATCTTTCTGATCCTGCATCGCATTGGTGTATTGAACTTCTGCCAGACCCCGTTGCTGAAGCACACCAGGACGAGCATCCAAAGCAGCATTGATTGCTGCACGGTCAATCTGTGCACCAAAACGAGCCTGATCAAACGCACCTGCTTGCTGGGCTGCAGCGAAGTCTTCTGGGGTACGGTACTGCCGCATCTGCTCCATGAAAGCCGCAGTATTGTTGGCTTTCTCAGCATCCCAGTTGGCAAGTCCTTGATCGGTCTGAGCCTTCAGAACCTCACCAAGTTTGTCAAAACCATTGTTGAATCCAATCTGGGCCAAGGCCATGCCACGACTGGCTTGACCAAGATCCGGACCTTCGACATTCCGCCAAGTGATTGGAGCGCCCATATTAGATCCCGTTCTTTTTCATGTAGTCGCCAACCGATTGGTAAGCACCAGGGTTCGATGCAACCCGAGCAGCTTGACGATCTTCAAGCGCAGCATTGGTTGTCTTGCGCTGAGCGTCATAGTTCAGGTTGAACTGTTTCTTGCTCTCTTCCAAAGCACTCTTGGCCAAACCGTATTGCTTCATACCCATGTAGGCACTACCAAGACTCTGAGCAATGCCCAAACCAGCGCTTCCCCATCCACCAGATGTCATTCCATTGATGTCTTTCGAAGGCAAGAAGCTATCCCAGATGCTTCCTGGTTGTTTAGGCATTGCATCTCCCCAACCCAAACCAGGAATAGCAAAACCAGAAGCACCTTGCCCTGGAATACTCATATCAAACCCACCAGTAAGTGCGTTTGAGGGGAGGTTCTGCCCCCAATTTGCCATCGAATCGAATTTAGGGAAGAAATAGTTAGACATTGAAGCTACCTCGCAAGGTTTGAGAGAGTTTTGGTAGAGTCAGCGCTACATCGACATAGGATGAGATGGCATCTATTCCGACAACCCCGATATTACCGGAATGTACCGTTCTATTGTAGAAGTCATCAGGACTTTCACCAAAGATTATGAACGGACTCATGGAGACTTTGCTTTCAAGCAGCTTATTAGCTCCTTCAAGCAAGTCAATCTGGGTTTCTGCGTATGTTTGGAATGCTAAAGCATCCGATTGAAGTCCTCTCATTGCATCAGAGACTGCGTTATTTACGCCAGATACAAGATTGGACGATAAAGTAAGTAGGTCTTGTGCCCAAGGAGCTCCAGCAACTGCTGAACCATCCAACATGTAGTACATCCCTGCTAATGCTAATGCAGCAACAATAACTACAATAAAGGCAACCTTAACTCCTGCAACTTTGACAAACAACTTGATTGCAATAACAGCAGCAACATACTTCAAGACCCCAATAGCAATTGCTAAAACAATTGCTTGTGTGGTCATGGTTTTTGCTGCAGTTATCATGGCTTCCCAGGTTGCTCCATAGGCGTAGATCGTTATAATCATTGTTACGATCAACATGAATGCCTTGAACAGCCCTGTCTGATACCACTTTACCTTGGTAACAACCCTACTATTGAACACATAGTGCAAGGATCTCTTGAACAAGGTTTCCCTGTCCAAGATTGAATAGTGTGTGGTAATCGACGAATCCAAGGGAATTAATAGGATGTCATCTCCTTCATCCCCCACAGCTGTGTATTCACCAAAGATGTGATACGTCATTTTCATGCCGTACACCTGCACCTCTTCATACACCGACTCGGTAAGCTGATACTGGTAAGAGTGCCTTGATACTGGGACCGACTGACTCACCATGCCGGATGTATAGTTGGTGTTGTCTCCTGTACCCTCTGCCGTAATAATTTCTCCAGTAAATACAAGATTCTCTGTTACGAGAGAGCTTGCATAACTTCCCTTTGGACCAATAGATCCTGCTTTCTTTTTCTTTGATAAACCAAGACAACTGATGGCCATCTTGAAACGAGCATCTTGAATGACCAAGCTAACTTGTGGCTTGGCTTGATCCACTGTGGCGTATGTCTTTAAGGAAGAGAACGAGCTCACTGGATCAATGCCCGCACCCCCTGCTTCCAAAGCCAGCTTACTGAAAAAATCAAAGAGATATCGCTGCTCTAAAGCATTGGTGGTACTGGCAGGAACAGCCATCATCATCATGGCCTGTTCAACATCGGCAATACCAGGGTTTTCATGGACTGCTGCGATCATCGCGTCATAGTCCATCCCCAGATACTTGAATAGCTTTTTTGAAGTCAGATATTCAGGAGAAGTTGGAGAATCTCCCATAGATACTTTGTTATACCTAAAGTACCCAATAGGAAAAAAACTACCAAGGTTGTCATGTCCTACGTCATATACCGCATCAATCGTAGGCTTGGTGTTTTCTCCTCTTCTATAGGTCCAATACCCAGCTTTACCTGCATAAGTGTACTTAACCTGGAAGTAGTCTGATTCAGTAAAACCAGACAACACAATCCCAAAAGTATCTTCATGCAATACCTGTCGAATGATGGTTACCCCGTTCACAACAACCGGTGTTGGGACTTCCCATACATACGTTACCAAAGCATAGTCTGCTTCAGCAGCTGCCTCTACAACAAAGCCAGAAGGAGTTGTTTGAAACGTAGTTGAGCTCGGACGAGCAGGTGTGTACCCTGCATTAGCAGGGGTTCCCCAAATAGCTAAAGAACCGTTTTCTATCTCTGCCAGGGTAGCCTCAACCACCACAGGCACCATGTCCTTGAGATACACCGGCGTACCCAAGGAAGCACTCAAACCAGCCAGTTGATTGGTAGAAGAATCATAACCATGGGTCTCTACCAGGATCTTCCATGCAGCATGCATGGTATTGATAGGACCAACATGTGAATAGTTGATCACGGTTCCTGCGCCAATTTCAGCAATCACAGCAGCAGCTACCACTGCTTGAGCATCTGCAGAAGAAACCAACGTGCTATTGGGCAAACCAAAAGAATACGTGTCCTTTCCGTAGGAATACATCCGTTCTGCACGGATACCTACAGAAGTAACCATGTTTTCTATGACTCTCTCGACCAATTGCCCATCATTAAACAATGAGCCAATGATGCCTGTTTTTACAGCCGTAGTCAGGTCAGCATCTTCAATGACCCGAGATACAGAAGTACCTACAAAAGTCCTGTATTTGCTTCTAAACAAGCCCACTGCATTTCCTTATAAAAGAAAGGGGGCAAATGCCCCCTCTTGTGCCGTACCACCATACTGCTGCCCAAGAGCATCAGAGGATCTTGGCAACTGCTGCCCCAATCGAAGCATCATCCAACCTGTTGGTTGAGTTAGCAGAAGTAGCCTCATCCGTGGTACGACGAACATTCCAGGAATCCACCAGGATCTTGGCAGCTTTCTGGTTTGCATCAGAGACAAACCCATCGGTTTGTGCCTGATACAGAGCCATTTGCTTACCAATCACCCCACCCGGAGCACCTGCCGTCTGAGCAGTCTCAGTAGCTGTCTTTTGAGTGAGCAGAGTAGTTTCTGCAGCAGTCTTCAGCTTCTCTCCCAAGAGCAAATCATATTCTGCATCCAACTTGCATTTAGTTGCGGTATATACCGTCCCTTGAATTACCGCGTTTGCAGTTTCTTGGGTTGTATGAGCAATTTTGCTATCAGTAAAAGACTCTTCTGTGACCAGATTCAGTTTTTGCTGCGTACTCAGCGCAACATCAGCATCTAACTTTGCTCCTTGTTTAGGAATGTTCAGTGCCTCTGCCGTAAGATTAAGTACTTGTTGCTCTGTCAAAGCAACTTCTGCAGTCATTTTCAAAACCTCTTGCTGCATACTCAACACTTTTTGTGCTTCAAGCGCAATAGTTGAAGCCAGCCTGTCTGCTTCAAGCAAAAGATTAGCAGTCTGCTGAGTCAACAGTCCAGTTTTTGCAACAATCTCCAGGTTCTCAGAAACCAGGTTTACTGCTTGTTGCGTAGAGACTGCCGTTTGAGCATCCAACAGCGTACCTTGCTTCGGCACATTGAGCGCCTCTGCAGTAGCCACACTGGCTTGAGCATCCAACAGTGCTCCCTTCTTGGGAACAATCAGGATCTCAGCAGTCAGGTTCTCGATTTGCTTATCAGTCAGCAGGGCATCACTTTCCATCTTGGCGATTTCAGCATCCACCAAGGTAACTTCTGCAGTTGCTTTGCTAACCTGAGCATCCAACAAAGCCCCTTGCTTCGGAATGTTCAATGCTTCCGCAGTCAGGTTAATGATTTGCTGAGCCGTCAGCTGTGCATCGTTCTGCATTTTGCTGATTTCAGCATTCACCAGAAGAACTTCAGCATCTGCTTTACTGACCTGAGCATCCAGCAATAACCCTTGTTTAGGGATGTTCAGCCCCTCAGCAACAGTATTGAGGGTTTGTTGTTCAATCAAGCCAGTTTGAGCACCGAGATGACTAATCTCAGCAGGAATCTTCAAGGCATTGGCTTGAAGGATTGCCAGTTCTGCCAAGGCATTGGCAGTCTGTTGCTCAACCAAAGCAGTTTGTGCTTCGATCTGAGCAACAGAAGCATTGGCTTTGAGGATTTCCGTATCTGCCAATGCAATTTGTTTGGTCAGAAGCTGGAGCTCTAGGTCCACCTTCTGATTCTGCATGAGGAACTCCATGGAGGTCCGCATAACAGACTCCAGGGCACCCAAATAGACCGTGGCGTACTCCGGCCCCTTAAGACGGCCTTTGGAGAATTCGCTTTCCAGGTGTGCCTTGTTGGCACGCATCAGAATATCGAATACCCCAGTACCGTCAAGAGTTGCCTGTGTAAGGCTTGCTACCGTGATTGCAGTCATGATCTACTTAGGTTCCTGTGTTATCCAGCAATTACTGGATTAGTCGATTGCTTTCGTGGCAGCTTGACGAGCAGCCAGTTCTTGCAACTCTTCCGTGGTCAGATTCGGCAGCACTTCCACTGCAAATTCTTTGATCAGCTTGCCTGTTCGCACAGAATTCCCCCGCCCATCACGAGTCGTATGGAAGATCTGGCATTGACGCTGGACAATCTGGTTGTAGATGATTCGCGGCACATGCCAACCATCTTCCACATTGAAGGGAACGAACTTGGTAAAGGAGCCCACTGCGGTATTCCCTGCAGTAAAGATCTCGCCTTCCCACTCTTTCTTATTCGGGTTCATACAAGTAACCCGGATACGAATCAGTTCATTGGCTTCACGGCGAAGACGTGCACGCTTGGCACCTTCAGACTCTTCCTCTGCAACCATAGAAGTTGCTTCAGGAGCCACAACAGGAGCCTTTGGCTCTTCTGTAGGATCAGCCATTGCAGCAGCGATCTTTTCACGCAGCTTTTCCACACCGATAGACGGGTGGTAAGGAATATTGAGCAGGTCAGCACGAGCTTTCAGCGTCGTGAGTTGATCCGGCAGTTCAGGGGTGTCATTGGTCTGGGTATCGGACATGGCAGTTTCTATAGTTGATGGAAAGAGGGGCGGTTGCCCGCCCCCCTCAAATCGTCACTAGCTGGATTACAGCTTGGCGACGGTCTTGATCAGGCCGATGCGCTCAGGACGCAGGACCATGAACCCGTAGTACCACTTGATCGACATGAAGCCGATCTCACCGTAAGGATCATTACGGTCAGCAGTCTCCTTGCCAGGCGGCTTGTGGGTAATGGTGAACTTCACAGACTTGCCATCGGTCTGGAAACCAATGGTCGTGAAGGACTGGTCACCCACCACCAGCATCGGGAAGACATCGTAAAAACCACCGTTGTCGTAATGCAGCGCATCATTGGCAGGAACCTGAGCACCTGCACCAGACCACTTCATCATCTCGGGAACCACGACGATGCGGAAGTTGTCCACCGCACCTTCTTCACCCGTAACGGTGTTACCACCAGCTGCATACTTCTCGACCTTGATGAAGGCCGGTTCGTTGTGCAGATCCTTCATGGCCTTCAGCGTCGGCAGCAGTTCCGAGCCCACATACATGATTCGGGCTGCAGGAATAACACGAGTGTCAACCATGCGAGTACCAGTAATCACGGTGGTGTGCTTCGGACAGCGGTTGTTGTCCAGGTCGATGGACAGGCGCATCAGATCAGCGTAGGTCACGAGCGAAGTCGCGTTCATTTCACTGTTCTGGGTTGCCGTACCAGCGTACTTGATCACACCAGCTGCGTTCAGCAGATCAATCTGCAGACTGTCTTCGGTGATTTCATTCGCACCGTTAACCATCTCACGGTTGACGTGCTCCATGAGCGCATCATCCGAATCGAAGTCAACCGATTCCTGGGTGTATTCATCGAAGAAGCCGAACTTCTCCAGATTACCTTCCAGGTCTTTACGCTTGAAACCAACACGGTTCACACGGCCACCGGTCTCAGACAAGGCAGGCAGCTTACCGCTGATCGTGCCAATGTCCTTGCTGGAACCGTACAGGTTGCCGGAGCCCTGCACACGAACCGCACCAGGAACAGCAGCCACAACAGCAGCAGACAGCGCAGCAGTCGTATTGCCCAGCGCCACCTTGTTACAGGTAATCGTCCAAGGCGTTGCCGAACCAGTCTTGACCGCAGTACCTGCAGACACGGCATTGATCGCAGCAGCAGCAGCCGTCGCATCAGCTTCAACCGCATACGTTTGCACCAGACGGGGCAGCGTCACGTTGTAAGCAGTCATCGAGATGGCAACACCAGCGGCGTCAATACCCTGATCGTTCAGGTTGGCCGAGTCGAGCAGAGGCAGGTACAGGAACTGCTTGATCTTCTTGCCCATGTTCTTGGGCATACCAGTCACATCAGCCAACTGGCTGAAGAACTGAGTCTTGCGAGCTTCAATCAGAGCTTTCTTCTGATAGAAGTCAGTACGGGTTTGGCTTCCGATATTGGAAGGAGTCCCACCTACGGGGTCGTTGTATTGTTGGCCCATGATAAATCCTTAGAGAAACTTTTGGTTGACAACCTTGTTGAACTCATCATCTGACATCGCCAAGGGATTGAAATCCTTGGGAGCAGATCCGGGTCCAGCAGGTTTTGTGGAGCTGGCAGCTCGCCTTTTTTCGCGTAACGCGGCCTCATCTACCTGTGGTTTCGGAGGAGCAGTCACCACTTTCGGAGCTTGCTCTTTGTTCTGTTGGAACAGGTGGGCAAACCCATTGCGGGACTGAATTGCATCTCCGACATGCCGATAGGCTTCAAGGTCCGTCATGCCGTTCAAGCGACCAAACACACGTTCGCGTTCAATCTCCGAAGCAATCACGTCATAAATACCACTCTTCATGTGATCATTGATGACTTTCAAAAGCTGAGGAGTTCCTGCGATTGCCTGTTTGCTGGGACCATCCCACTTAGTGCTGACAACATCAAGAAGCCGGTTATACGTTGGCGTGCTTTGGAGGTCATCCAGCACCGTATCCAGTTCCACTTCTCGGTCATCAACCGTATAAGTACTCGGCGTGTATCCGCTTGCTTTATCAGCGTCCAGATCCATAGGATCCAGTCCGCTTTCCTTCACCAGCTTACTGATTGCTGCCGGATTTTTCTTATCCAGGTCAATCAGATAGCTGATTCGCTCTTCACTCAAGAGTCCGCTGTTATCCAGCATTTTCAAGAGTTTCAGATTTGGTTTCAGAGCGGCCATCTTCTTGTTGTAGTTGGCCCCCATCTGCATAAGAGAAATTGCATCATCAGCACTTGTGATTGCAATCTCTTTCCCATTTGCCTTGAATGGCGCAAAGATCTTTGCGTATTCAGCTTTGTAGTCAATTTCACCAGCTTTGCTGGTGTCATCCTGTTTGGTTGTAGGTTCGGCAATCTTGTCAGTCGAAGACTCTGCCGAAACATTCTTCTCATTGGAAGCCTTGTCAGGATCAACCGTCGAACCAGCAACCTCAGTTGAAACTTCTTCCTCAGTCGTTGCAGTACCTGCAACTTCGGTCGTTTCAACAACCTTTTCTTCAGTGCTAACAGTCGTGGTAGTTTCCGTAGCCACTTCTTCAGTGGTTTCTGCCGTTGCTGCCTCACCTTCCGGCAGGTTAGCCGGATCCATGTTGATAATGTCCTCATCGGACATATTGAGCAGAGAATCAGCCATTGCTGCTGCCCTCCTCTGCCAGGAGCTCTTCCAGGGTTTCACCGTCTGCCTGGATTGCACGGGTTGCCATACGTGCCTGGTATTCAGCAGTACGGAAGAAGTTGCTCAACTCACTGATAGAGTCAATCTGACGAACAATTGCTGCTTGAGATGCAGGAGACTGCATCTCAGGATCACCTTTAAGGTGAACAAGGCGAATGGCCTCTTGCTCAAGGTAACCAGACTGAATAACAGTCTTGAAATCTCGGTTGGAACGGAGCCGTTGCAGCGCATCACCGAACTCAACTGTTTTCTTGGCTGACATTAGGCCAGCTTCAAGGCGTTGAATCTGTTCTTGGTTGGTCATGTTGGTTACTACCGGTACTTTCTTGAGTTGAGGAAACTTAATGGAGCGGAATATACACCAATCTTTCTATTATTTCCGTGATTTGATGTATTCCTTCAACAAATCAACCTTGTTATCTTCGTGTTG
>ERZ1645187.717-NODE-717-length-32394-cov-239.728625_pt1 | contig 32394 bp, 26 predicted proteins | sample MGYA00575352_ERZ1645187 | MGnify/ENA primary metagenome ERZ1645187 (study PRJEB40837, sample SAMN11349314) | freshwater sediment metagenome | isolation source: river sediment | host: Sediment | place: India: Wazaribad , New Delhi | collected 2017-02-21 ... | reverse complement strand
GTCAGAATGCGCGCTATCTGTTACGGCAAATGATCGACATCCGGGACGGTGCCCGCACCAATGCCCTGGCCACCACCATGCGGACGGCCGTCAGCGAGGTATCCGACGAGCATTTCGCCATCATTGCTGATTGGCTGTCCCGCAAGTAGGGCGATAGGATCGACTCCAGAGAAGCCGGATTAGCTATCCAGGGTTGATCAAGGCGTCATCCGAGATGACGAGATGACACCTTGATCCAGCCAAGGATCCCGGAGGTCGATAACCCGGACCCCCGCCGATGAAAGGGCCGAACTGGCATTTGCCAAAGCGCTCACAAGAAGACCAGATCAGTCGACGATCTCCCCCTCCAACACCTTCTCGAAGACCAGGATCCCGTTGTCCACCTCGACCTCGATGACATCCCCAGGGCCGAAGCGGCCGGCGAGGATCTCCTGGGCCAGGGGATTCTCCAACTGGGCACGGATGGCGCGCTTGAGGGGTCGGGCGCCGTAGACCGGGTCGAAGCCCGCCTCGCCCAGGTGGTCGAGAGCGGCATCGTCCACCACCAGCTTCATGTCGCGGTCCGCCAGGCGCTTCTGCAGGAAACGGATCTGGATGCGGGCGATGGCGCGGATCTGCTCCTGGCGCAGGGGGTGGAAGACCACGATATCATCCAGGCGGTTGATGAACTCGGGGCGGAAGGCGACCCGCACCACCTCCATCACCGCCGCGCGCATCCGCTGATAGTGCTCCTCCCCGGCCAGTTGCTGGATGACGTCCGAGCCCAGGTTGGAGGTCAGGACGATGACGGCGTTGCGGAAGTCCACCGTCCGCCCCTGGCCATCGGTCAGCCGCCCGTCGTCCATGACCTGCAAGAGGACATTGAAGACGTCCGGGTGGGCCTTCTCCACCTCATCCAGGAGGATGACGCTATAGGGCCGGCGGCGCACTGCCTCGGTCAGGTAGCCGCCCTCCTCATAGCCGACGTAGCCCGGCGGGGCGCCGATGAGCCGCGCCACCGAGTGCTTTTCCATGAACTCGGACATGTCGATGCGCACCATGGCCTCCTCGGTGTCGAAGAGGAACTCCGCCAGGGCCTTGCACAGCTCGGTCTTGCCGACGCCGGTGGGACCGAGGAAGAGGAAGGAGCCGATGGGCCGCATGGGATCGGACAGCCCGGCGCGGGAGCGGCGGATGGCATCGCTGATGGTGGCTACTGCCTCGCCCTGGCCCACCACCCGCTTACCCAGCTCCTGTTCCATGCGCAACAGCTTGTCTCGCTCGCCCTCCAGCATGCGCGACACCGGGATGCCGGTCCATTTGGAGACGATGTCGGCGATCTCCTCCTCGGTGACCTTGTCACGCAGCAGGGTCTTCTCGGCGTGCTCAGCGGCGCTGGCGGCCTCCAGGCGCTTCATCAGCTCGGGGATACGGCCGTACTGGAGCTCCGACATGCGCGCCAGGTCGCCGGCCCGGCGGGCCGTCTCCATCTCCACCCGCACCCGGTCCAGCTCCTCCTTGATATGGGCCGTCCCCTGGAGGGAGGCCTTCTCCGCCTTCCACACCTCCTCCAGGTCGGAGAATTCGCGGTCCAGCTTGGCGATCTGCTCCTCCAGGTCCGCCAGGCGGCGCCGGGAGGCCTCGTCGGATTCCTTCTTCAGGGCCTCGCGCTCGATCTTGAGTTGGATGAGACGGCGGTCGAGGCGGTCCATCTCCTCCGGCATGGAGTCGATCTCCATGCGGATCTGAGAGGCGGCCTCGTCCACCAGGTCGATGGCCTTGTCCGGCAACTGGCGGTCGGCGATATAGCGGTGGGACAGGGTGGCGGCGGCGACGATGGCCGGGTCGGTGATCTCGACCTTGTGGTGGACCTCGTAGCGCTCCTTGAGGCCGCGCAGAATGGCGATGGTGTCCTCGACGTTGGGCTCCTGCACCAGCACCTTCTGGAAGCGGCGCTCCAGGGCGGCGTCCTTTTCGACGTACTTGCGGTATTCGTCGAGGGTGGTGGCGCCGATGCAGTGCAGCTCGCCCCGGGCCAGGGCCGGCTTGAGCATGTTGCCGGCATCCATGGCCCCCTCGGCCTTGCCGGCGCCGACCATGGTGTGCAGCTCATCGATGAAGAGGATGATGTTGCCCTCCTGGCGGGCCACGTCGTTGAGCACCGCCTTGAGGCGCTCCTCGAACTCGCCGCGGAACTTGGCCCCGGCGATGAGGGCGGCCATGTCCAGGGACAGCAGGCGCTTGGTCTTGAGCCCCTCCGGCACCTCGCCATTGACGATGCGCTGGGCCAGGCCCTCGACGATGGCGGTCTTGCCCACGCCGGGCTCGCCGATCAGCACCGGATTGTTCTTGGTGCGACGCTGCAGGACCTGGACGGTACGGCGGATCTCGTCGTCGCGACCGATGACCGGGTCCAGCTTCCCCTGCTCGGCCCGCTCGGTGAGGTCGATGGTGTACTTCTCCAGGGCCTGGCGCTGCTCCTCGGCGTTGGGGTCGCTCACCGCCTGGCCACCACGCATCTGCTCGATGGCGCGCTCTATGGGCCCCTTGCTGGCCCCGACCTCGCGCATCAGCCGTCCCAGTTCGCCCTTGTCCTCCACCGCCGCCAGGACGAACAGCTCGGAGGAGATGTACTGGTCCTTGCGCTGCTGGGCCAGCTTGTCCACCTGGTTGAGCAGCCGGCCCAGCTCGTTGCCGATGTGGACCTCACCCGCATTGCCCTCCACCCGCGGCAGTCGCTCCATGGCCTCGCCCAGGGATGATCGCAGCCGGTTGACGTTGACGTCGGCCAAGGACAGCAGGTGCCGGGCGCTGCCGCCCTCCTGGTCCAGCAGGGCCGCCATCAGGTGGACTGGCTCGATGAACTGGTGATCGCGTCCCACCGCCAGGCTCTGGGCATCCTGCAGGGCCAACTGGAACTTGGACGTCAATTTATCCATGCGCATGACTGGGAATCTCCGCTACTTCATAGGGTTATATATCCCAAATTGGGTAGGCGGGGGTGAATTCAAGATGCGTTGAACATGAATTTTCGGGACCCGCCCGCGCCATAATCCTAGCACCTGGGCCAGACTTAGTAGCCTGGACGCGGTTCAGGACTCTGCTGAATCAGGCCAGAGAATGCCGCCAGGAGGGGCGTCAGCTTAGACGCAGGCAACCAGTCACCACCCAATGCCTGGGCTGGCATAGAAAGTACTACCTGCTGATTTTCTTCCACCCTCCCCCCTGGTGGGGGAGGGTGGGGGAGAGGGGTCTGAAGGGTTACCGACGAAAATGACTATGGGCAGGATTGCAGGCCCCGCCCTGGTCAGTTGGGGATGGCGACCACCTTGACCCGGGCTTGTCCGCCCATGGCGATCTTCTTGGCAGCGGCCCGGGAGAGGTCGATGATCCGTCCGGCCTTGTGGGGACCGCGATCGTTGATGGTCACCTCCACCTCCTTGCCATTCTTGAGGTTGGTGACCTTGACCCTGCTGCCCAGCGGCAGGTGGGGATGGGCGGCGGTCAGAGCGTGTTGATTGAAGACCTGGCCACTAGCGGTTTTCTTGCCATGGAAACCAGGGCCATACCAGGAAGCCTTGCCGACCTGGTGGCCATCCACCACCCGGGTCGTTTTAGCGGATTTTTTGCCGTGACTGCCCGCCTCGGCATGCATGGCGGGCGACATGGCCAGGGCAATCACCAGGGCGATTCGGGACAAACCGGCCAGCCGCGAGTTGGAATAGCGTGCCTGGAAACCAGGACTGGTGCTCTCGTTCAAGCGTCCACCTCCGGGAATGGATAGCCAATATTCTTAGCTTAAACAAAGACTAAGGAATATCGCGGGACGTTCAATAACCTAGGGAAGTCCAAGGATAACACGGCTGGCCCCTCGGAGACCAGCCGTCAGGCTGGCCGTCAGGAGGGCAGAAACCGCATGGAAAGATCGACGCTGTCGAGATCCTTGGTGAGATCGCCAATGGAAATCTCGTCCACCCCGGTCTCGGCGATCGCCCGCAGACGCTCCAGGGTGATGCCCCCGGAGGCCTCCAGCCGGGCGCGACCGGCGACCTGGATGACGGCCTGACGCATCTGCTCAGGGCTGAAGTTATCGAGGAGCAGGTGGGTGGCGCCGGCGGCCAGGGCCTCCGCGACCTCCGCCAAGGACTCGACCTCGATCTCCACCGGCACCCCCGCCGCCAGGGCATGGGCGGCGTCGAGGGCCGCGGCGATGGAGCCCGCCGCCAGGATGTGGTTCTCCTTGATGAGGATGGCGTCGTGGAGGCCCAGCCGATGATTGTGGCAACCGCCGCAGCGCACGGCGTACTTCTGCGCGAGACGCAGGCCCGGGATCGTCTTGCGGGTATCGAGCAGGCGCACCGGCAGATCGGCCACCACCCGGGCGTAACGCCAGGCCCGGGTGGCGGTGCCGGAGAGGGTCTGGAGGAAATTCATGGCGGTGCGTTCCCCGGTGAGGAGGGCGCGGGTTGGCCCCTCGATCACGCAGAGGCGATCGCCCGGCCCCACCCGGTCGCCATCGACGACTTGCCAGGCAACGCTGACACACGGATCGATCTGGCGAAAGACCTCCTCGAACCAGGCGCGACCGCAGATGACCGCCTCCTGGCGGGTGATCAGTTCCACCCGCGATACCTGATCCGCCGGCAAGAGGGCAGCGGTGCGATCGCCATCCCCCAGATCCTCGGCCAGGGCGATCCTTACCTGACCGGCGACGAGGGCGGGATCTGGCGGCTGCGGAGGCCAGCTCGTTCCATTCACGCCTCGGTTGCTAGCCGGGGTGCAAGGTGTTTGGAGCGTCTCGTGGACTCGGTTCATGTTTTTTTTACCTCGGACTTAGCGAATTTCTGGTCATTTGTTGCCATCTTGTTAAAATCGCGCGCCAATTGCGCTGAAGACTTGCCATTCGGCCCCGATCTCCGGCGAGTCGCCAACAACCGTTGGCTCCGTGCGGGCGTCATTACATAGCATCCCCAGGAGCGTCCCAACCGCACCGCGATGAAGGCCCTTATCCTGCAACTCTTCACCTCTCTGGTCGACAGCTTCAGGGACCTGGTCCCCATCATTGCCGTCATTGCCTTTTTTCAATTGGTCGTGCTCGGGCAGCCCATCCCTAACCTGTTGGACATGCTCTGGGGGATGTTTTTGGTCCTGATCGGCCTGACCCTCTTCGTCCAGGGCCTCAAACTGGGGCTCTTTCCCATTGGCGAATCCCTGGCCTGGGATTTTGCCGCCAAAGGCAGCCTCATCTGGTTGCTCATTTTTGCCTTCGCCCTGGGCTTTGGTACCACGGTGGCGGAGCCCGCCCTCATCGCGGTGGCCAACGAGGCCGCCAATGTCGCCGCCGTCGGCGGCTGGATCACGGATGAACCGGCGGCGCGCGAAGATTACGCCAATGGTCTGCGGATCACGGTCGCCTTGTCAGTGGGGGCCGCCATCGTCATCGGCGTATTACGCATCCTGCGCGGCTTTCCCATCCAGAATCTCATCATCATCGGTTACATCGGCGTGGTCATCATGACCTTCTTCGCCCCCCCGGAAATCATCGGCATCGCTTATGATTCGGGGGGGGTCACCACTTCCACCATTACCGTACCGCTCGTCGCCGCCCTGGGCGTGGGCCTGGCCTCCAGTATCGAGGGCCGCAACCCCATGATCGACGGCTTCGGCCTCATCGCCTTCGCCTCGCTAACCCCCATGATCTTCGTCATGGGTTACGGTGCCCTGCTGTGATCGAAAAACTCCTCTCCCTCTGGAACACTCTGCTGGTCACCATCTGGGACATCCTGCCCATCATCATCATCCTGGTGGGGAGTCAGGTCCTCCTCATCCGCCGCCCCATCGCCAACCTGCCACGGGTGCTATTGGGCTTCTTCTTCGTCCTCATCGGACTGACCCTCTTCATCGAAGGTCTGGAGCGTGCCCTCTTCCCCCTTGGCAAGCTAATGGCGGAACAGCTCACCGCGCCCGCCTTCCTGGGTCTGGACGGCAGCGAGACCAGCGTGGACTGGACGGAATTCGGTTGGATCTATCTCTTCGCCGCCACCATTGGCTTCTCGACCACCATCGCCGAACCTTCCCTGATCGCCGTCGCCATGAAGGCAAGCGAGGTGTCCGGCGGGGCCATCCAGCCCTGGGGCTTGCGCGTCGCCGTTGCTATCGGGGTCGCCATCGGCATCGCTTTGGGGGCCTTTCGCATCATCACCGGAACCCCCCTGCCTTATTACATCATCACCGGCTATGTCTTCGTGCTGCTCCAGACCTGGTACGCCCCCCGTATGATCGTCGCGCTGGCTTACGATTCCGGCGGCGTCACCACCTCGACGGTGACCGTCCCCCTGGTGGCGGCCCTGGGGCTGGGTCTGTCAACCCATATCCCGGGCCGCAACCCCATGCTGGATGGCTTCGGTCTCATTGCCTTCGCCAGTCTTTTCCCCATGATGACCGTCATGGGCTACGCGCAACTGAGCGCATGGGCCGCGCGGCGCGCGGCGCGGGCCGCTGCACCGGCTTCCTCCTGAATGCCGGCTCGGTCCCTCCGCCCCGGTCCCCCTGTATCCTGAGGTTTAAGATCCATGCACTTCAAACTGATCCTGGCCTTCGTCGAGGATAGATCGACCCAGGCCGTTCTCGACGCCGCCCGCAAGGCCGGTGCCACCGGCTCCACCGTCATCAACCAGGCTCGCGGCGAGGGGGTGGAAAAGACCAAGACCTTTTTCGGCCTGAGCCTGGAGAGCCAGCGCGACGTCATCATGCTGCTGGTCGAGGAGCACCTGAGCCGCCACATCCTGGAAACCATCGCCAAGGCGGCCGGTTTCGGCGCCAAGCCCGGCTCGGGCATTGCCTTTCAGATCGATGTGGAAGACGCAGTCGGCATCGATCACCAGGTCCGTAAGCTGACCCAGCTCGTCGAAGAGGAGATTTGAACCATGTCCACCCATCCCCTGATCCGCGTTCGCGACGTCATGAAGCCCCACTTCGACATGGTGGACGGCATGGCGACGGTCGCCGCCGCCCTCGAAGCCATGCGCCACGTCGATACCAAGACGCTGATCGTCAAACCGCGCAGTGAGAATGACGAACTGGGCATCGTCGTCCTCTCGGACATCGCCTGCGAGGTGCTGGCCAAGGGCCGCGCCCCGGATCGGGTCAACATCTATGAGATCATGGTCAAGCCGGCCATCACCGTTCATCCGGACATGGACATCCGCTACTGCGCCCGGCTCTTCGACCGCTTCGACCTCAGCCGGGCGCCGGTGGTCAAGGACCGGGAGGTACTGGGGGTGGTCAGCCTCACCGACCTAGTGATGAAAGGGCTGGTGCCTCACCTCTGACCCCGCGGCGATCACGCCATGGCGCTGGCCTGGCTGCCTCAAGCCCGACAGGTTCCCTCCCCCAACTGGGACGAACGGCCTCCGGATACCCAAGTGGATCTCCTGGTGATTCACGGGGTCAGCCTGCCGCCAGGCGAGTTCGGCGGCCCCTGGATCGACGCCCTCTTCCAGAACCGCCTCGACCCCGGTGCCCATCCCTACTTCGGACCCATCGCCGGGCTCAAGCTCTCCAGCCACCTCCTCATCCGCCGCGACGGGGAACTGATCCAGTACGTCGCTCTCACCAAGCGCGCCTGGCATGCCGGGGTCTCCGCTTTTCAGGGGCGGGAACGCTGCAACGACTTTTCCATCGGCATCGAACTGGAGGGAACGGACGACATCCCCTACGCACCCGCCCAATACCAGGTCCTGGCGGATACCAGCCGCGCCATCATGGCCTTTTTTCCCGCCATCATCCCCCAGCGCATCGTCGGTCACAGCCACATCGCGCCAACCCGTAAAACCGATCCCGGCCAGGCCTTCGACTGGGGATTGTTTTTTCACTTGCTCGGTCACGCCACCCCAGTGACCCCAGGCTGACTCTCGGCCCACTCCTCGATGGGGATCAGACGCCCTGCCCGGTCATGAGCGATGACCTTTTCCCCGCGACCGCAACGATGCACCTGATTTTTCCCTCTTCACAGGAGATTCGGCGATGATCGAGAAACTGGTATCCCTCTGGTCCACCCTCCTGGCAACCATCTGGGACATTCTGCCCATCGTCGCCATTCTCGTCGGCAGCCAGGTCCTGATCCTGCGCCGCAAAATAGCCCACCTGCCCAGAGTCCTGGTGGGCTTACTATTCGTTTTGATTGGCCTGACTTTTTTCCTGGAGGGCCTGGAGCACGCCCTCTTTCCGCTTGGCAAACTCATGGCCCAGCAACTGACCGATCCCGGCTTTTTGGGGCTGACGGCGGCGGAAACCCAGGTGGACTGGCGCGAGTTTGGCTGGATCTACCTCTTCGCCTTCGCCCTTGGCTTTTCCACCGCCATCGCCGAGCCCTCGCTGCTGGCGGTCTCCATGAAGGCCAGCCAGGTTTCCGGCGGCACCATCCAGGCCGGAAAACTGCGCATCGCCGTCGCCCTGGGCGCCGCCATCGGCATTGCCCTGGGTTCATTTCGCGTCATTACCGGCATACCACTGCACTATTTCCTCATTCCCGCCTACGTGCTGGTCTTGATCCAGACCTGGTTCGCGCCCCGTCCCATTATCGGCCTGGCCTATGATTCCGGGGGCGTCACCACCTCGACGGTCACCGTGCCCCTCGTCGCCGCGCTCGGGCTGGGTTTATCCACCCACGTACCCGGCCGCGATCCCCTGATGGATGGTTTCGGTCTCATCGCCTTTACCTGCATGTTCCCGATCATGACTGTCATGGGCTACGCACAAATCAGCCAATGGGCCGCCCGGCGAGCGGCCGCGCGCCCCGTCTGAAGGCAGCTTGCTCCCGTCGTTTGCCCACTAGCCGGCGGAAGTGAGATAGCTGGTCGACTGCATCTCCACCAGCCGGCTGATCAGGCGCTCGTGGGCAAATTCATGCAACTGCCCGGAATACAACTCATCCAGCGGCACCGCGGCGCTGAGGATCAGCTTGACGCGCCGGTCATAGAGTTCGTCCACCAGATGCAGAAAGCGCCGCGCCGCCGCGTCCTGACCCAGGGTGAGGCGCGGCACCCCGGACAGCAGGATGGTGTGGAACTCCCGGGCGATCTCGATGTAATCCGCCGTGGCGCGCGGACCGCCGCACAGGACCGCGAAGTCGAACCAGGCCAGGTCCGGCCCCAACCTGCGCGCCGGGATGTCGCGGCCATTGACGTGCAGCAGCGGGGGATCTTCGTGGTGCCCGCCCAGCAGGCGGCGGAAGGTGGCCTCCAGGTGCGCCTCGGCGTCGCCCTCCCCGGCATGGTGATAGACCCCCTCCTCGCGCAGGGTCCGCAGCCGGTAATCTTCGCCGCCATCCAGTTCGAAGACCTCGGTATGCTCCTTGAGCAGTGCGATGGCGGGCAGGAAGAGGGGGCGCTGCAACCCATTGAGGTATAGCAGATCCGGCGGCGTGTTGGAGGTAGTCACCAGGGTTACCCCCCGGCGAAAGAAGGCCCGCAGCAGGCCATGCAGCAGGGTGGCATCGGTGATATCGGTGACCACGAACTCGTCCAGGCACAGGACCCGCAGGTCCTGACACAGCCGCTCCGCCACCAGTTCCAGGGGATCGGGCTGGCGCGGCAGACCGGCCAGTTCCCCGTGCAGGTCGCGCATGAAGTGATGGAAATGCAGCCGCCGCTTGCCCGGCAGCGGCAGGGCCTCGGCGAACCAGTCCATGAGATAGGTCTTGCCGCGCCCAACGCCGCCCCAAAGGTAGAGACCCTTGACGGGCGGGATAGCCGGCGCGGCGCCGCCAAAGCGGGACCGGAGCCGACCCAAGAGTCCAGCACTGGAAGCGTGGACCTTGTGCGCCTGAGCCAGCGCGCCCTTCCTGGACGCGGATAACCGGGGCGATCTGGCCAGGCGGGGTGGACCGGCCGCCGATACGCTGGCCGGTCTGGCCATGAGCGCGGTATGCACGGCCGCGAGCCGCCGCGCCGCCTCCGCCTGGACGGGGTCATAGGCGGCAAAGCCAGTTTCCGGGTCGACGAAGCTGGCCGGGGTGATACTAGTGTCTAGGTTCATGGCCGGCGAAAGATAACAAACCTGGCCGGTGCTTGTCCGTCCCGCCTTGATGGCCCTATCTGGCTGCGGAACTCTGCTTCAGGTCACGGTAGAACTCAGTCAGGAGAAGCTCCGAAATACCGTGATTTTCGCCATGAGCGGAATGCTCGATATATCCCCCAGTGGCGCGGATAATGCCCTACCCGCCCCAGTCCGGGGCTCAGTCCATCACGCGGGAGTATCAGCATGAGCGACGCACTCAACTATCTGGTCAAGGTTCGCCCCGAGGCCATGACCGGCTATTTCACGTTCTTAAAGAAGGCCGGTGACCACCTGGATGTCCGCACCCGGGACCTGATCTCGGTCATCACCAAGGTCGCCGTTCAGACTGAACCCGGCTTCAAGCAGTATCTGACCCGGGCCCTGCGCAACGGCGCCACCCCCCACGAGATCATCGACGCCCTGCTCATGGCCTTCCCGGTCCTGGGCCTGGCCAAGATCGTCTGGGCCACGGACATCCTGCTGAAGATGGACCTGCCTGAGTTCCGCCCGGAAAACCTGGGTGCCGAGCCCCAGTGGCATGACCTAGCCGCCGTCTCCGAACTGGCGGATGGCGAGGTGTCCTTCGCCGAGGCCGACGGCCGCTCCCTCTATATCTACCGCCAGGGTGACGACTGCCGGGTCTATGACTCCCGTTGTCCCCATCAGGAAACCAACATCCCCCACCTGGCCCTGGTCGACGGCCGCCTGACCTGCCCCAAACACCACTGGGCCTTCGACCTCACCACCGGCGACTGCGTAGAGGTCGGTAACCGGCCCCTGCGCCGCTTCGACCACAAGGTCGAGGAAGGCCGGCTGCTGGCCCATTGGTAGGCGCGGAGTCGTCCGCCTGTCGGCGGCTTTCCGGGGGCCCCGGAATGAGAATCCTGCACACTTCCGACTGGCACCTGGGGCGAACCCTTTACGGCCGCCAACGCTACGACGAGTTCGCGGCCTTTCTGGACTGGCTGGCGGCGCTGATCGAGCGGAAAGGCGTGACGGTCCTGCTGGTGGCGGGGGATGTCTTCGACACCAGCACCCCCACTCATCGGGCCCAGGAGCTCTATTACCGCTTCCTGTGCCGGGTGGCGACCTCGCCCTGTCGTCATGTGGTGGTGGTCGCGGGCAATCACGATTCCCCCACCTTTCTGGAGGCCCCCAAGGAATTGCTGCGGGCCCTGGACGTCCACGTCATCGGCAGCGCGGCGGAGAATCCGGCGGACGAGGTCCTGGTGCTGCGCGACCCGGCCGGGACACCGGAACTGATCGTCTGCGCCGTGCCCTACCTGCGGGACCGGGATATCCGGCGGGTCGAGGCCGGGGAGGACAGTGCGGACAAGGAGATCAGGTTGATCCAAGGCATCCGCGACCACTATGCCAGCGTCACCGCCCGGGCCGAGGCCCGGCGGGCGGAACTAGGGGCGGAGATCCCCCTGGTGGCCATGGGCCACCTCTTCACCGCCGGAGGTACGACCCTGGAAGGCGACGGGGTAAGGGAGCTGTACGTCGGCTCCCTCGCCCACGTCAGCCCGGGCATCTTTCCCGCCAGCCTTGATTACCTGGCCCTGGGTCACCTCCACGTCCCCCAGCGGGTCGGCGGCGCCGAGACCCGCCGCTACAGCGGCTCCCCCCTGCCCATGGGCTTCGGCGAGGCCCGGCAGGAAAAGAGCCTCTGCCTGGTGGAATGGGAAAAAGGAAACGGCGGTTGGCCAGGGTGCCGCGTCCGCCTCATCCCCATCCCGGTCTTCCAAACCCTCGAACGTATCCAGGGCGACTGGGACCGGCTAGCCGAGCGGCTGAAGGAACTGGTGGCCGCCAAGTCTCCGACCTGGATCGAGGTGATCTACGAGGGCGAGACGCTGATTGGTGATCTGCGCGAACGTCTGGAGGCGCTCCTGGCCATACCGGAGGACCCCCCCACGCGGAAGGAAACCGCCACGCGCCCCGAAATCCTGCGCATCCGGAACAACCGCCTCGTCCAGGGGGTACTGGAGCAGATACACGACGAGGAAAGCCTGGGGGACTTGGACGAACTGGAGGTCTTCACCCGCTGTCTGGATACTCAGGGTATCGTCGCGGAACAGCAAGCGGACCTGCTACTGGCCTACCGGGAGATCTTGGCCACGTTCCACCACGCTGACCCTCTGGCGGACTAGGGACCCCGTCGGGCCATGCGCATCCTGAACGTCCGTTTCAAGAACCTGAACTCCCTTATCGGTGAATGGGCGATCGACCTGACCCACCCCGCCTATGTCGCTGATGGCCTCTTCGCCATCACCGGTCCCACCGGCGCCGGCAAGACGACGCTCCTCGACGCCATCTGCCTGGCCCTTTATGGCCGCACGCCACGCCTGGCCAGAGTCACCAGGAGCGAAAACGAGATCATGTCCCGCCAGACCGGCGAGTGCTTCGCCGAGGTCACCTTCGCGACCCAGGCCGGTCGCTTCCGCTGCCACTGGAGCCAGCATCGGGCACGTCGCAAGCCGAATGGCGAGCTTCAGCAAGCCCGGCACGAGATCGCCGACGCCGACACTGGCGCCTTGCTTGAGACTAGCCTCCATGGCGTCGCCGGCCAGATCGAGGCGGCTACCGGCATGGATTTCGATCGCTTCACTCGCTCCATGCTGCTGGCCCAGGGTGGCTTCGCTGCCTTCCTCCAGGCGCCGCCCGACGAGCGGGCACCGATCCTGGAGCAGATCACCGGCACCGAGATCTACAGCCAGATCTCCATCCGCGTCCACGAACGTAACCGCGAAGAACGCAACCGCCTAAGCATCCTTCAGGCCGAGCTGGCTGGCCTGCAACTCTTGTCCGAAGCGGATGAAGCCCAGTTGCGCGGGGACCTGGAGCGTCGCCAGCAGGATGAAGTGGAGCTCGACGGCCGGATCGGCCTGAATCTCCAGGCCATTGCCTGGCGCGAGGGACTAATCCGGCTCGAAGGGGACTTGCAAGGGATCGCGACGCAACTGGCAGACTGGCAGGCCCGAGACCGGGCCTTCGCCCCTGAGCGGGAGCAGCTCGGACGGGCCAATCAGGCCCTGGAACTGGCCGGGGCCTTTGCCAACCTGGTCGCCCTGCGCCGCGCCCAGGACGAGGATCGCCGCCGCCGGAATGAGGATCAGGCCGCCCTTCCCCAAAGGGAAGCCGCAGTCAGGGAGGAGAAAACGGCCTTGGACAAGGCCAGCGCCCAGCTCGACCAGGCCAAGGCTGACCAGAATCTGCGGTTACCGATCATCCGCCAGGTCCAGGCATTGGATCTGCGCATCGCCGAGAAGGCGCAACCCATCGCCACAGCGGCCCAGACCCTGGGGGACCAGACCCGGTCCCTGGCAGAGCTGCACGATAAGCAACGCGCCGATGAAACCTCCCTGGGGTCCCAGCAGCACCAGGCGACCGAGCTGGCGGCGCGGTTGGCGGCTACCGAAGCGGATGCCGGCCTGCTGGAGGGACTCACGGGCCTCCTCCAGCGCTTCGCCGGACTGCGCCATTTGGATGACCGGTGGCTTGCCAAGGACCAGAGTCTCCGGCAAGCGCGGACCGCCGCCGAGGAAGCCGTCAGGCGCCATGAACAAGCCGCGGCGCAAGCAGCCAGCACCACCTCCCAACGCGATGACCTCTACCGCCAGTGGGCCGACCAGCAGTCTCAATTTCAACAACTCCTGGAGGGACTGGACTTGGCGACCTGGCGTCAGCGGCAATCCGACCTCAGCGCGCGCCGGGATCTGCTCGCCAAGGCGGTGGCGGCGGCCCAGACGCTCTGGGAGGCCCGCCAGGCCCTGGCGGACCTGGATCAGCGGGACGCGCAAATCGGCGAAGCCATCGCAAGTCTGACGCGGGAGTTGACGGACCAAAGCGACCGCCTGGCGGGTTGGGAAAGACGGCGGGAATTGCTAGAGACCCAGCTCAGCCTGCTGGAAAGAATCCAGAGTCTCGAAGAGGCGCGCCACCAGTTGCGGGACGGCGAACCCTGCCCCCTGTGCGGCGCCCTCGATCATCCCTATGCCGCGGGAAATATTCCGCTGCCAGATGAAACCCGCCAAGAACTTCAGCAGATCAAGGACGTCCTCAAGACCACGGCGGCCGCCATCACGGACCTCAAGATCCGCCAGGCCGGTCTGGACAAAGATCGCCAGCAGCTCCTGAGCGACCAGCAGGATCGGACCCACAGCGGCACCGAGGCCCAGCGTCAGCTATTGGCGACCCTTGATGGGCTGGGGCTCCCCTGGCCCGAATCCCCCCCTGAGGTCGCCTTGCCCGAACGCATCGTCCAATGGCAAGGCCAGCAGGAGGAACTCCGCCAGGCCCTAGAGCAGACCGCCAGCAAGTTGGCCGCCGCCGAGATCGCGGAGAAGGCACTTGCCACGCGGCGTGACCGCTGGGACCAAGCCAAGGATGCCGCCCAAATCGCCGATAACGCCGCCCAAACCACCGCGTTGCGGCGCGAAACCGCCCAACGGGAACTGGATCGGCTCCAAGCGGAGGCGCGCGACCTGCGAGCGGAACGCGACCAGGCCCTCGCCGCCCTGAGCCTGGACCTGCAACCCTATGGCATCCTCAGCCCTGAGGTCAGGTCAGAGACCGGCCTGACCAGCACCGGCCCATCCGGAGCAGGGACAAAGGCAAGAGCGGCAGCCGATTACTTGGACGCCCTGACTGTGACGGATCTGGATGAGATCCAGGCGCAACTGATCAGCCGGCGCGACCAGCGCAAGGCCCACCAGGACCTCAAGCTCACCCTGGACCAGGCGATCAACGCCCTCCAGGTGCGGACCGCCCAGCAAGGAGAACGGATTCAGGCCGCGGCAGGGGCCCTTAAGCAACTGCAGGCCCTGCATGACGCTTTGGTCTCGGAACGGGATGCCCTGGCCCGGGACCGCCAGGAACTCTTTGGCGACCAGGACCCCGCGGTGGCGGAATCCCGCCTGACCCAGGCCATCGACGCCGCCACCCAAGCCCTGGAGGGCAGCCAGCGGAACCTCAACCGCGCCACCCAGGTCCTTGCCGAGCTGAAAACCCGGCTGGAGACCCTGGAGCAAGCCCTCCAGCGGCGTGAACCCGAGTTGCACCACGCCGAGACGGCCTTTCGCGGCCAGCTCCAGTCAACGAGCTTCCGCGATGAAGAGGACTATCAGGGCGCCTGCCTACCCGAGGAGGAACGCCGGGAACTGACGCACCAGGCGCAGGCGCTGGCGGAGCAGTTCACCGCCCTCAGTCGCGCCGCCGACGACATAGGCCAGGCCCTAGCCCGGGAACGGGAGAAGTGGCTGACGGACTTACCCCTGGAGGCGCTGACGGGGACCCGGACTGCCCTGCAGGAGGAACAGCGGGCCCTGCTCCATGCCATTGGCGGCCTGCGCCAGCGACTTCAAGCCAACGACCAGCTTAAGGAAAAACGACAAGTAAGCGCCCAGGCCCTGGCGGCGCAACAGCGGGAGTGCCAGCGCTGGGACCGGCTCCACGACCTGATCGGCTCGTCGGATGGCAAGAAATACCGCAACTTCGTCCAGGGCCTGACCTTCCGGCTGATGATTGGCCACGCCAACCGCCAGCTCCAGAAGATGTCGGACCGCTACCTGCTGATCCACGACGACGACCGACCGCTGGAACTCGCCGTCGTCGACAGCTACCAGGCGGGTGAGGTCCGCTCCACCAAGAACCTCTCCGGTGGCGAGAGCTTCATCGTCAGCCTGGCCCTGGCCCTGGGCCTATCCCAGATGGCCAGCCGCAAGGTGCGGGTGGATTCCCTGTTCCTCGACGAGGGCTTCGGTACCCTGGACGAGGAGGCCCTTGACACAGCCCTGGCCACCCTGGCGGGCCTGCGCCAGGACGGCAAGCTGATCGGTCTCATCTCCCACGTCCCCACCCTCAAGGAGCGCATCGCCACCCAGATCCAGGTCATCCCCCTGACGGGTGGCCGCAGTCGCCTGGCCGGGCCAGGGTGCGCGCGGGTCCAGGGTAAACAAGCCGGTTAGCATGGCTGGCCGAATCTGGGTGGCCCCCCATCCCGCCCATTAGTGGGCATAAATCATATTAAAACAGCTAGTTAAGCAATAATGACAGACGAGACAATCGCAATGAAAGTATCCAGAATGGCCTTCGCCTCTTCCCTGCTCCTGTTGGCCTCTACCGCCCAAGGCGCCGACACAGGTTCAGTTTCCCAGGTGACCCAATCCCTCGAACAGATCTCCGCCGAAGTCCAGGGGGTACTGGCGCAGGAAAAGATCAACAATGCCTTCGACCTCTTCAAACGCCTGTCGGCGCATGGGATCACCTGGCAGCCGTCACTCCTTGCGCCCAACAACCTGGCCGAACGGCTCAATGATGAGCAGTTGCGGATGTACGCCGGCATCAAGCTCTTCGATGCCCTTTACGCCGCCACCTTCAAGCAGCGCAAGGCGGTCGCCGAGGCGGTGGCGGTGATCGAGGATGTCCAGGACAAACTGGATCTGCGGGCGGAGGCGGATCTCAGCAGCGCCCTGTTCACCACCCTCAAGCGGGCGGCCGCCGATCCACAAGGCATCGACCTCGATAAGACCTTCGGGCACCTGGCCGCGAGCTACATCCAGGACGTCCCCGTCCTGATGGCCAACCCGCGCAGCGCCGAATACCTGGTCGATTCGCTGTTCGGCCTCACGATCCAGCAAGCCTACATGAGGGGCAAGTTCCACAATGCCTTGCACGATTCGGGTGACTTTGCACTCGATAAGGGCGCCCAGGGTCAGCCTGATCGCGGGGAATGGGAAGAGGTTATGCTGACGCTCCTCAAGGTCGCGGCACCGGTCGACAAGACCCTGACCGTCAATGGCCGGACGATTGCGAAAGCGGATCTCATCGCCAAAATGCACGCCGCCTACCGGGCCGACACCACCCCCGAGGAAACATACGCCATTCAGGCCCAATGGACCGAAGTGAACAAGGAAGTCGCCGCCACCCGCGCCGCCATCCTGACCCCGGCACGCTGAGCGGGTTGCCCCGACCTCCACCCTGATGATTCCTGAACGCCTGCTCAACGCCGTCCTGCACCTCTTCGCCCTGCAAGCGGCGAGCCTGAGGGGGGATGCCCGGGACGCCGCCCGCAGGCGGGTGCTGGCCTACCTTCACGACCACGTCCGGCTGGCCGATGCCGCAACCTACATCGGTCTCTTTGACGACCTCGCCGAACTCCATCAGGAGAAGCCAGCGGAGCACCTCCTGGCGCAGGCGGCCGGGCTGGGGGACCAGCTCCAGACCCTGCTTCACGGCGTTGAGCGCCAGGCGGCGGTGCTGCGTTTCCTGGTCCTGGCGGCACCTAACGCGGAAGAGGCCCCCGCCCGCCGCATCGCCCGCCGGCTCGGCCAGACCCTGGGCCTGAGTCCGGCGAGCCTGGACGCCATCCTGGCCTTCATCGCCGATCCGGCGGCCGTCGCCCGGGATCGACCCGAAGGCCGGCTGCTAGGGGACAGCGAGGCAGAGGCCTTCCGTGGCCGGCTGGCGGTGCTGCGTCTGGCGGCGGATGACCTGCTACTCGTCGCCCCCCTGGGTGATGAGCCCCTCACCCTGGAAGGACGGCCCCTGGCACCCGGTGACGTCCAGCCCCTGCGCCCTGGCCAGGTGTTGCGCGACCGCTGGGGCAACGAACTCGCCGTCTCTCAGCTTGACGCCGCCTTCAGCGCGCTGGTGGCCACCACCCCGGCCGTCATCCTGCGCGGCGAGCACCTGGAGTTTCGCTTCCCTGGCGGCGAGGCCGGCCTGCATGACTTCTCCTTCCAGGAGCAGGGCGGGCGTCTGGTGGCCATCATGGGCGGTAGCGGCGCCGGCAAATCCACCCTGCTCAACCTTCTCAACGGCACCCTGCCCCCCGATCATGGCGCCCTCTATCTCAATGGCCGCGACGTCTATCGGGAACCCGCCGCGGTGGCCGGCGTCTTCGGCTACATCCCCCAGGACGATCTGCTGTTCGAGGACCTGACCGTCTTCGCCAACCACGATTATGCCGCCCGGCTCTGTCTGGCCCAACTCTCAGACGCGGAGCGGATCGACCGGGTGCGGGCCTTGCTCGCCGACCTCGGCCAGGCGGAGACCGCCGCTCTCAAGGTCGGCTCCCCCCTGCAAAAGACCATCAGCGGTGGTCAGCGCAAGCGCCTCAATATCGCCCTGGAATTGATTCGCGAGCCCACCGTCCTGTTCGTCGACGAGCCGACCTCCGGCCTCTCCTCCGCCGACGCGGAGATGGTCATGAGCCTGCTCAAGCAGCAGGCGGCCCGGGGCAAGCTGATCTTCGTCGTCATCCACCAGCCGTCTTCGAAGATCTTCCGCCTGTTCGACAGCCTCTGGGTGCTGGACCAGGGCGGTTGGCCCATCTTCCGCGGCTCCCCCCTGGAGGCGGTGGCCTACTTCCGCGCCCGGGGTGGCCTGCCTGGCGCCGAGCAGGCCATCTGCCCTGGCTGCGGCAGCGTCAACCCGGAGCAGATCTTCGCCATCGTCGAGGAGAAGCTGCTTGACCCCGCCGGCCAGGCCACCGCGGAGCGGCGTATTAGCCCCCAGACCTGGTATCGTCTCTATCAGGAGGCGGAGGCGGCGCGCCCGGCACCGCCAGACCTGACTGATGTTTCAGAGCCTCCTGTACCTACCGCACCTACCGCACCTACTTTACTTTCAGAAACTTCTGAGCCTCACGAGCCTTTTGAACCTTTAGCGCTCACAAGGACCTCCTCATCCACCGCATCCCCTTTGCCGTCCGAGACCGCCGCTACGCTGCCGCTCCCGGAACCTGGCCTGCATCGCCCCAGCCGCCTGGGCCAACTCAAGATCTTCTTCAGCCGCGACCTACGCGCCCGCCTGGCCAACCGTGGCTATCTCGCCGTCAACCTGCTGGAACCGCCCCTGCTCGCCCTGGTGCTGGCCCTGGTCACCCGGGGCGCGACCGGCGCCGACTACGCCTATCACACCAACCACAACCTGCTGGTGTTTCTGTTCATGAGTGTGGTGGTGGCGCTGTTCCTGGGCCTGAGCGTCAGCGCCGAGGAGATCTGCCGCGACGCCCGCATCCAGCAGCGCGAGCGCTTCCTGCACCTGAGTTGGTGGAGCTACATCAACGCCAAGACCCTCTACCTGGCCCTGGTGGTCGGCTTGCAGATGCTGCTCTACCTGGCCGTTGCCATGCCGCTGCTTGAGATCCCCGATCTGTTCGGCAAGGCCTGGCTGCTGCTGTTCGCCTGCGCCTTCGCCTCGGCCCTGCTCGGTCTCAATATCTCCGCCACCCTGCGTTCGGCGGTGACCATCTACATCCTCATTCCCCTGCTACTGGTGCCGCAGATGCTGTTGAGCGGCGTGATCATCGGCTTTGACGACCTCATCCCCGCGGACGACCGCCAGCGCCAGGTGCCGTTCTACGCCAACACCCTACCCTCCCGCTGGGGCTACGAGGCCCTGGTGGTGGCGCTATACAGCGACAATGCCTACATGCGGCACTTCTTCGCCGTCGATGCCCGGGTCCGCCTGGCCGAGGATGATCTCGACTATTACCTGCCGGAACTGAAAAGCCGGGTCCAGGCCCTGACTCTGGCGAGCGCTCCCGACATCCAGGGCCAGCGCGAGCGACGGCTTCTCCAGCGGGAGATCACCGCGCTCGCGGCACGTACCGGTCTCGCCCCACCCCTGACGACCGAGGAATGGTCGGCGGTCGGCAAGGACGCGGCCCTCAGCCAACGCCTGAACGCCTTTCTCGACGAGGCCCGCCACCGCCGGTTCGCCGAGCGCCGCGCGGCCACGGCCGAACGGCGCGACATCGAGGCCCGCTTGGCAGCGGAACTCGGCCATGAGGACCTGGCCGCGCTGCGCACACGGCACACCAACGCCACCCTCGAACGTCAGGTCCTCAACCTGCATGACCTGGAGCCCATCGGCGAGGGGCGGGATGGGCTCTACCACCGCACCCTGCCGATCTACCGGCTACCGGAATCCCCCTGGGGCGGGGCGCACTTCCTCGCCGGCCACAAGCACCTGGGTCCTTTCCAGGTTGCCACCTATGCCTTCAACCTGGGGGCGATCCTGGTGCTCGCCCTGCTGCTCTATCTCGCGCTGGGCTTGCGGCTGCTGCCCCGGCTCGGCGCCTCTATCCTGGGAACCCAAGCCCGCATTCGTTCAGCTCCGCGCCTTGGACTGATCAAGGGCTGGTAATAGCGCCATCGCTGAAGAGACAACGACCGCAAAGATCCGGTTAGTCGGGAAAGATCTCCGCGATGGCCACCCTGACCTGCACCCCCGCGATGTCCAGGCTGATGTCCCCGGCGGTCAGTGAGTGCAGTTGCCGGTAGCGGCCCTGGAAGCGGTCCGGGTCCCGGTAGTCGTGCAGGGTGCGGTGCCGCAGGTCCACCACCCAATAGCGGCGGATGCCGGCGTGGGCGTACTTGGCGAGCTTAGGGCCCTGGTCCAGGCTCAGACTGGAGTCCGCCACCTCGATGACCAGCAGGGCGTCGTCGCCCGTGGGATTGGCCTGGCGGTAGAAATCGTCCCGCTGTTTGAGCACGACGAGATCCGGATAGAGTTCGGTGCCGTCGTCCAGGACCAGGGGACCCTGGATGCGGAGGATGGCCTTGCCCGCCAGCTTCGGGGCCAGGATCATGGTCAGGATATCGGTTGTGCCCCCGTGGGGCGGTCCGATGGGCGTCATGTCATGCATCTCCCCGTCGATCAATTCCACTCGGTCGCCGTCGCAGAAGCAGCCGGCCTCGATCATTCTGTGAAACCGCTCCACGTCGATGCGATGGATCGGGTTGAGCACGTCGGGCGCAAACACAAGTCGATCCCCCTTCTGGTTGTCGATGTTACAAGCGTAGCAAATTCGACATGCGGCTCGATGACCTTCGCATCACCTGGAGGGCTTCACCTGCCGCCGAAGGATCGTTGCGTGAGAGCAGCTAAAGCAAATCCCGATGCTTCTCCCGCACTCGCTGATAAAGCTCCTCCATCACGCCGATGAAGGAACTGTCCCGGTCCCAGAAGCCGGGATAGTCGCCGGCCTTGCGCACCAGGATGGCGGGTAGGACGGGTGGGGTGGCGGGCTCGATCTCGGTAGGCAGGCGATGCCGGCCACTCCAGAAGGCGTGGTAGTCCAGCAACTTGGACGCGGTACCTGCGGCGTTCTGGGTGGTCCTGGTTCCTGTAGGATTCGGGGGGGTCGGGGGGCCATGTTCTACTGTGGTGTTGGCGGACTCTTCCGCGCCCGGGATCTTCGGGATGGGAGCCGCGTCGTTGCGGATCACCGGACGGGTGAAGAAGGAGGCGGCGGGCTCCAGGGGGGCGGTGGGGTCCTCCGCCTCAGGTCTGAGGCTGGCCAGGGCCTGGCCCAGGGGGGTGGTGACCAAGGCCTGGTGGAGGCGCGTGTGCGACAGGCCGCGCAGTTCGAACAGCAGGAAGGGGTCCTGGTCCAGATGGGCCGCCAGCCGGCAGTAGGCGCCGCTCCAGGGCGGCGGCGACCTCGGTGAACTGGGAGAAGATGAGCACGCTGTCGCCCTCGGCCATGGCCTCTTCCAACATCTCCTGCAGGCGTTGCAGCTTGTGGGAGCGCTCCGGGGTGAAAGGGCTACCGTCCTGGAGGAACTGGGCCGGGTGGTTGCAGATCTGCTTGAGTTTCATGAGGGTGGAGAGCATCAGGCCTTGGCGGGCGATGCCCTCCTTGTCCTCCAGTTGGCGCTCCACGTCGCGCACCACCGATTCGTAAAGGGCGGCCTGTTCCTTGCTGAGGTTGCAGTACTGCAGGGCCTCAAGCTTGTCCGGCAGGTCCTGGATGATGGCCTTGTCGCTCTTCAGGCGGCGCAGGATGAAGGGCTCCACCAGGCGCTTGAGGGTGGCGGTCTTGACCGGGTCGCGGTCGCGCTGCACCGGGATCTCGTAACCCTTGCGGAAGCGCGCCTGGGTGTCCAGGTAGCCGGGGTTGAGGAAGTTGAAGATGGACCAGAGGTCGATGAGGCGGTTTTCGACCGGGGTGCCGGTGAGGGCCAGGCGATGGGGGGCGCGCAGCTTGAGGATGGCCTTGGTCTGGGCCGCCAGCGGGTTCTTGATATTCTGGGCCTCGTCGAGGATGACGCGGTGCCAGTCGCGGGCGGTGAACAGGGCCTGATCGCGCCGCGCCAGGGCGTAGGAGGTGATGACCAAGGCCTGGCCGGCGGTCTGGGCCAGGAAGTCGGCCTTGTCCTGGCTGCGGGTGGGGCCATGGTGGATGTGCACCGGCAACTGGGGGGCGAACTTCTGCACCTCCTTGTGCCAGTTGCCGATGACGGAGGTGGGGGCGATGAGCAGGGTCGGCGCCAGGGGACCGGCGACAGCTTGCGCCCGAATTTCCTTCCGCACCGCGCCAGTCGTGCTCCTGGCCGGGGCCAGGGTCTCCGCCGCGCCCCCGGGCGGACTTCCCCCTGGCGCCCCCGCTTCCCGGCGCCCTTCCGCCTCCGCCGTCAGGTAATCCCCTGGCCCCTCCCCTGCCGCCCGTTCCTGGACCAGGCGGGCGATGGCCTGGAGGGTCTTGCCCAGGCCAAGGCTCCGGCAGCACTTGCGTCCCCAGCAGAGCCAGCGGTCCTGAAAGTCTTGGCGGACCCGGGTGCGCCTCCGGCTCCGGGAACCCTAGTAACCTCGGTGGCTCCGGCAACTCCAGAGATTCCGACTGCCTCGGTGACCATGGCGGGGCTGGCAGGGACATCGGGGGCGGCGCCGACCCCACCAGTTTCATCAAGCGGCGGCTCTTCGAGCTGAAAGCCCAGGGTGAAGGCGACCTCCCCTTCGGCGCCACGCAGGTGCCCGCGCCATTGGCGCCAGTGGCGGACTTGTTCCACGCCGATCCAGGGCGCGTTGGTTGGACGCGGGGCAATGGCGGCCGCCAGAAGGCTGCCCGTGACCTTTTTGGTGAAGACCGCTGGCCAGGCCAACTGGCGCGGGATCTGGTTGAGCATGACCTCCGCGCAGTGGCGCAGGTGGCTCTCCGCGTCTGGCCAGCCCCCTGGCCACTCGCCGCCATTCGCTGGCCCCTTGGCGCCATCCAGGGGCGTGCGGACCGCGGCGGGTGGCAGACGCTCCACCGCCCGGGCAATGAGCTGTTCGTAGGCCTCCCCGGCCCATTCCCAGCCGCCGAGGATCTCCAGGGGCGGGTCCTTGCGCCCACCCTTGGGCCGGGGCGGCTGCCGCACCACCAGGGCGGGGAGATACTGGTCACGCACCAGCAGCCGTTTGATCTCCTGGGTGAACCAATACCAGAACAGGAAATCGCCCGCGGGCTGCACCGCCCCGCGCTGCTGAAAGGCCAGAAAATGGATATCGCTCAGTTGCCGGATGGGGCGGTCGAGCCGCAGACAGTCCAGCCGCCAGGGGCGTGGCCGCGCCTCGGCGAGGTTGAGATCCGCTGGCCAGTAGCGTGCCAGGGCCGGCGATGGCAGGGGTGCCTCGGCCGTGCTGGGCAGCAGCAGGCTCTGGGTCTCCAGGGCCAGCACCCCGGGGTCCTCTTTGAAGCCGAGGCTGCCCCAGAAGGCGGGCCAGTCCTTGGCGGGGAGTTGAAAGGGATGGCGCGGGATCTTGTCCTGGGTCTGCCCTTGCCTTGCGTCCGTCAGCGTCTCGGCCCAGAGGTGGAAGTCCCCGTATTGGATAAAGTCCGCTGTGGCGTCCGGAGACCAGAATGCGTGCAGGATAAGCATTGATTGCCGTGGGCAATAACGAAATAACAAGGTAATCCTTGGAGATGCCGCAGTATAGACGCCCTGGTTACCCTGCGGTGAGGACGGACTGGCGCTAGGTACGCGATGGGCTAGACGCCGTCGATCGCCTCCCGCAGGTGCCGCACCTCCAGGATCTCCAGGCCCGGGACGCCGCCCTTGGGGACATTGCCCTTGGGGGCGATGATACGCTTGATGCCATGCTTGACCGCCTCGCGCAGCCGGTCCGGGCCATTGGGCACCGGGCGGATCTCGCCGCTCAGGCCCACCTCGCCGAACACCGCCAGTTCCAGATCCAGGGGCCGGTCGCGGTAGCTGGAGAGGACCGCAAGCAGCACCGCCAGGTCGGCGGCGGTCTCGGTGATGCGCACCCCGCCCACGACGTTGACGAAGACGTCGCGGTCGAACATGGCCACCCCGCCATGGCGGTGCAGCACCGCCAGCAGCATGGACAGGCGGTTCTGCTCCAGCCCCAGTGCGACGCGGCGGGGATTGGCCAGGGGGCTCTCGTCCACCAGGGCCTGAACCTCGATCATCAGGGGCCGGGTGCCCTCGCGGGTGACCACGATCAGGCTGCCGGAGACCGGCTGATCGTGGCGCGACAGGAAGATGGCGGAGGGGTTGCGCACCTCCTTGAGGCCGCGATCGGTCATAGCGAAGACGCCCAACTCGTTGACGGCGCCGAAGCGGTTCTTGACCGCCCGCACCAGGCGATAGGGGCTGCCAGGCTCGCCCTCGAAGTAGAGCACCGTGTCGACCATATGCTCCAGCACCCGCGGGCCGGCCAGGGCGCCCTCCTTGGTGACATGGCCGATGAGAAAGACACAGGTGCCGGTCTGCTTGGCCCAGCGTACCAGTTGCGCCGCCGTCTCCCGCACCTGGGAGACGGAACCCGGTGCGGAGGGCATCAGGTCGGTACTGAGGGTCTGGATGGAATCCACCACCAGTACCCGGGGCTGTTCGCTGTCGGCGGCGGCGAGGATGCGCTCGACCCCGGTCTCCGCCAGCAGGCGGATGCCGGCGCCGCTCAGTCCCAGGCGGCGGGCGCGCAGGCTGACCTGCTGGGGCGATTCCTCGCCGGTGACGTAGAGGACGGCGCGGTCGGGGTCTACCCCCCCTGCCGCCCGGTCGGGGTCTGTCCCCCCTGCCGCCCCCCCTGCCGCCCCCCCTGCCGCCCTGGGGCCGGCATGCCTTGCGACGGCTTCTCCATGCTCTCCATGTTCTCCACCTTCTATGTGTTCTACGTGTTCTCCATGGTCCCTGGTCGCTCGGCTGCCCTTGCCTTGGTCTAGGGCGCCTGGCTCCCTTTCCTCATGGTCGGCGTTCCCCGCCTGGCCGGCGCTCGTCCGCAGGGCGGCACAGGCCTGGAGCAACAGGGTGGACTTGCCGATGCCCGGGTCGCCACCGATCAGTACCACCGACCCAGCCACCAGGCCGCCGCCCAGGACCCGGTCCAATTCGGCGATGCCGCTGCTGATCCTCAGCTCCCGCTCCGGGCTGACCAGTTCCAGGGAGAGGATCCCCGCGCCATCCTTCCCGCCGGCATAACCCTGACGCCCCCGGGCCGGCGCCGGCAACTCGGCGATCTCCTCGATCGAATTCCAGGCGCCGCAGTCCGGGCAGCGCCCGGCCCATTTGTTCAGGCTGGCGCCGCAGGCGTTGCAGACATAGGTCAGACGGCTCTTGGCGGGGGCTTTAGGCAAGGGTGGACCTCTTCAGGGTGGATGAGCAGTACGCGGGAAATTCGACCAGAACGGCTTTTGATCTCCCAAGGGTAATCCGTATAATGCCCGATCCTCCCGGCGTCGGGAGGATACTCCTTGCCTCACCGCCCAGCGGGGGGCTGTTCAACCCGTAAGGAGACCTTATGCGTCACTACGAAATCGTGTTCATGGTGCACCCCAGTCAGAGCGAGCAGGTGCCGGCCATGGTCGAGCGCTACCGCGCCAGTATCGAAAAGTCCGGCGGCAAGATCCACCGCCTGGAGGATTGGGGGCGCCGGCAACTGGCCTACCCGATCAATAAGATCCACAAGGCGCACTACATCCTGATGAACGTCGAGTGCGACCAGGCCACCCGCGAGGAACTCGAAAGCGCCTTCCGCTTCAACGACGCGGTGCTGCGCAACCTCATCCTGGTCCGCGATGCCGCCGTCACCGAACCCTCGCCCCTGGCTAAGTCCGAGGAAGAGGGCGCGGAAGAGTCCGGGGGCGAACGCCGCCGCCGTGACCGCGCTGAGCGCGTGGAGCGGGTCGAAGAGTCCGACGACGAAGACGACGAGCTGGAATAAGAGGTTGCCATGTCAAAGTTTTTCCGCCGCAAGCGCTACTGCCGCTTCACCGCCGAAGGCATCAACGAGATCGACTACAAGGATCTCAACCTCCTCAAGGCCTACGTGAGTGAGTCCGGCAAGATCGTGCCTAGCCGCATCACCGGGACCTCCGCCAAGTACCAGCGCCAACTGGCCCTGGCGGTGAAGCGGGCCCGCTACCTGGCCCTGCTGCCCTACTCCGACGGCCATTGATCCAGCCTCGACCGGCCTGAGCCCTGGCCCCGCCACCGTGGCCAACGGCCAGTCGGGACGCCTGATCCGAGGCGACGCCTGATCCGATGCTAGGACTTGCCACCTTCATCATGCGCGGCCGCTCCCAGGCCGCGCTGGTCGCCGCGGTCTTCGCCGTGCTGTCGCTGCTCTTTCCCCTGGCGGGGATGCTGAGCTCGGCAACCGTGGCCCTGGTGACCCTGCGCCTGGGTCCGGTTGAGGGACTGATCGTCGGTGCCTTCGCGGGTCTGGCCAGTGGCCTCTTCGCCTTCGCCGCCCTGGGCAGCCCGGCGCCGGCCCTCGGCTTCGCCCTGGCGCTCTGGCTCCCCGTCTGGGCCTTGGCCCTGGTGTTGCGCAACACCCGGTCCCAGCCCCTGGCGGTGAGCCTGGCCAGCCTCATGGGCCTGTTGATCGTGGTCGGTCTGCGGATCGGCGTTGGTGATCCCACCCTTTACTGGACCGAACTGATGGAGCCGATCCGGCAGGGTCTGATCGAGGGCGGGCTGACCACGGAGGCCGGGAGCCAGGCCCTGATCGCCGAGGTGGCGCGCTGGATGACCGGGGCCTTCGCCGCGGCCTTCTACTTTCAGGCCCTGCTGGCGTTGTTCCTCGGTCGCTGGTGGCAGGCGTTGCTTTACAACCCGGGCGGTTTTGGTAGCGAGTTTCGCGACCTGCGGCTGAGCCGGGGCGTCGGGGTGCTGGGCATGGCCTTGCTGGCCTGGCTGCTGGTGGATCAGGGCAACCAGTGGGCGGCGGACATGCTGATCCTGGTTACACCCATGCTCCTGCTCCAGGGGCTGGCCCTGATCCACTGGCTGGTCAAGGCGCTGCGCGCCAGCCGGGCATGGCTCGTTGGCGTCTACGCCCTGTATCTGCTGGCCATGCCCCATGCCCAGGTCCTGACCGCCGGTCTGGGTCTAGCCGATATCTGGGTGAATGTGCGTACTCGGGTCCGTCCGCGCCAGGCTAATTAACTTAACTGACGGCGACCGCCCTGGGGCGGCCTCGCCAGGCATTGTGGACCCAGCTTAACGCTAGCGCGGTCCGCGACAACTGAACATTCGAACTGGGGGTACCCAAGTGGAAGTCATCCTGCTGAAAAAGGTCGCCAATCTGGGCAATCTGGGGGAAAAGGTCGACATTCGCGCCGGCTACGGACGCAACTACCTGATCCCAAAAGGCTATGCCGTACCGGCGACGGCTGACAATCTCAAGCGCTTCGAGGAGCGCCGCGCCGAGCTGGAGCAGCAGGCCGCCGAGGCCTACGCCATCGCCGACGAGCGTCGGGAGAGCCTCGACGGCCGCTCCGTGACTGTCGCCCGGAAGGCCGGCGACGAGGGCCGCCTGTTTGGCTCCGTCGGCGCCGCCGACATCGCCGAAGCCGCAAATGCCATGGGCATCAAGCTGTCCAAGCAGGAACTGCGCCTGCCGACCGGCCCCTTCCGCGCCACCGGCCACTACGAGATCGGCGTGCATCTCCATCCCGAGATCAACGCCACCCTCAAGGTCGAGATCGTCCCCGCGAGCTGAGTAGCTGTCCATCCATTACTTCCCGATGTGAGATCGCCCCCTCGGGCGCCCATCGGGAACCAGTAACTGGACGCTTGCCAGGTCCGCCTTCCGGCCCCGGGCTTCCCTGACCCGGGGCCGGCCTCCCCCAACTTATCCTGATGCCTGCCATGGAAGGTAACCGACGGCACCGGTGACAGAGGGTCCCGCCTCGCCAACGCTCGAGCACCGCATGTCAGACCCCTACGACCCGCCCTATCCTGAGCTGGACATGCCCTCGGGTGACGCCCTGCGCGTCCCCCCGCACTCCCTCCAGGCCGAGCAGTCGCTCCTCGGCGGCCTGATGCTCGACAACCAGACCTGGGATTCGGTGGCGGACAAGGTCAACGATGGGGACTTCTACCGCCGCGAGCATCGCCTGATCTTCGCCGCCATCCGCGACCTGGCGGCCCGCGACCAGCCCTTCGACGTGGTCACCCTGGCGGAATGGCTGGAGCGCACCGGCCAGCTCGAGGACGCCGGCGGCCTGCCCTACCTGGGCGTCATCGCCACCGGCACCCCCAGCGCCGCCAACGTCAAGGCCTATGCCAAGATCGTGCGCGAGCGCTCGGTGCTGCGCCAGCTCATCTCCGTCGGCACCGGCATCAGCGACATCGCCTTCAACACCGAAGGGCGGGAAGTGGCGGAGCTGCTCGACGAGGCCGAGCGCCGCGTCTTCGAGATCGCCGAACAGGAACAGCGCGGTGGCGGTGGCTTCCAGCCCCTGCGCAGCCTCCTGGGCAAGGCCGTCGAGCGCATCGAGATCCTCTTCCAGCGCAACGAGCCCATCACCGGCCTGCCCACCGGTTTTGCCGACTTCGACGAGATGACCTCCGGCCTCCAGCCCTCCGACCTCATCATCGTCGCGGGGAGGCCGTCAATGGGAAAAACTAGCTTCGCCATGAACTTAGCGGAGAACGTCGCCCTAGCGGTCAAACGCCCGGTGGCCATCTTTAGCATGGAGATGCCCGGCGACGCCCTGGCCATGCGCATGATGTCGTCCCTGGGGCGCATCGACCAGCACCGGGTGCGCACCGGCAAGCTGGAAGAGGACGAGTGGCCGCGCCTGACCTCGGCGGTCAACATGCTGGCCGATGCGCCCATGTACATCGACGACACCCCAGCCCTGTCGCCCACCGAGGTCCGCGCCCGCGCCCGCCGCCTCAAGCGCGAACACGGTGATCTGGCGCTGATCGTTCTCGACTACCTGCAACTCATGCAGGTGCCCGGCAACAGCGAGAACCGCGCCACCGAGATCTCCGCCATCTCCCGCGCCCTCAAGGCCCTGGCCAAGGAGCTGAAAGTCCCCGTCGTCGCCCTCTCACAGCTCAACCGCAGCCTGGAACAGCGCCCCAACAAGCGGCCGGTGATGTCGGACCTGCGCGAGTGCGTGACCGGGGATACCCTGGTGCTGCTCGCCGATGGCAGCCGCACCCCGATCCGGGATCTGGTGGGACAAGCGCCTGAGGTGCTAGCACTGAACGCCCAGGGACACCTGATAACGGCTCCCTCGGACAAGGTGTGGCGAGTAGGTAGCAGACCCGTTTTCCGTGTCCACCTAGCCAGCGGCCGCCGCATCTGCTGTACAGCCCAGCATCGGCTGTTTGGTGCGGAGGGCTGGCTTCTTGTGTCCGAAGTACGCCCTGGTGACCGTCTGGCAACGGCCCGTCAGTTGCCGGAACCCCTTACCGTATCTCATTGGCCAGAGCCTGAGATCATTCTTCTCGCCCACCTCATTGGCGATGGTAGCTATCTCTCTGGTCAGCCGCTGCGTTACACAACCGCCTCTGATACCAATAGCCAGATAGTGGCTGACTGTGCCCGGCAACACTTCGGAGTGCAGGTCAATCGCCATGAGGGAGAAGGGGCCTGGCATCAACTCGTCTTTAGTGGTAACGGCAATCGCTGGCATCCGGCTGGTATCAACCGTTGGCTGCGCGATCTCGGTATCTTCGGACAGAGGTCTCACGAAAAGCGTGTCCCACCAGCCCTGTTTAAGCTCAGTAACTCCCAAATTGCCCTCTTTTTGAAACACCTTTGGGCTACCGACGGCACGATCTCGCCACGCAAACCAGGCCAGCGCGGCAGTCATGGCGTTCACCTGAGTACGAACAGCCAAGGTCTGGCTGACGACGTGATGTCTCTCCTGCTCCGCTTAGGAATCCGCGGACATATCCAAGCCGTCAAGAGCGAACAATACCGCACTACTTTCATGGTCTGGATCAGAGGAGCGGAACAACAACGGCAATTTCTCAGTTTGGTAGGGGCATTTGGCCCTAGAGAACCTCAAGCCGAGCGATTGCATGAACTGATCGCTAACACGGCATCTAACCCCAACCTGGATACCTTGCCAATAGAGATGTTCGGGCAGGTACGCATGGCCATGCGTTCGCAAGGCATCACCACCCGCAGGATGGCCCAGATGCGCGGCACATCCTATGGCGGCGCAGCGCATTACCAATTTGCTCCCTCCCGGGAAACCTTCACGAGTTATGCCGAACTTCTGAACGATGATGAATTACGCAACCTAGCCAGCAATGACCTCTTCTGGGATCGCGTTGTCGCCATTGAAGAAGCCGGCGAGGAGGATGTCTTCGACCTTACCGTTCCTGGTCCGGCGAATTGGTTGGCGGATGGCATTCTCAGCCACAACTCGGGCGCGATCGAACAGGATGCAGATCTCATTGTTTTTATTTACCGTGATGAGGTCTACCACGAGGACAGCAAGGACAAGGGCGTGGCGGAGATTATCATTGGCAAGCAGCGTAATGGCCCCATCGGCACCACGCGGCTAACCTTCCTCGGCAAGTACACCAAATTCGAGAATTACATCTCCGACGTCTACGGGGATGAGGGCTACCATTGATTCCTTGGAGCTGGCTTCCTTGGTAGCGACAGCGATCGACCGCGGGGACCTTAAACCAGTCGGCCGCAGGGATAAGCCGTGAGATTCGTCGGCCCCATCGCCAGCATCGACACGGCGGCCCTTGGCCACAATCTGGAAGTGGCGCGGCGCCACGCCCCCCGAAGCCGCATCTGGGCGGTGATCAAGGCGGACGCCTACGGGCATGGGATGGAACAGGCAGCCGCGGCCCTGACGGCGGCGGATGGCTTCGCCGTTGCCCGGCTGGAGGAGGCCCTGCGCCTGCGCGCTGGGGGCGTCGAGCACCCCATCCTGGTGCTGAACGGTGCCCTGTCCGCTGAGGAAACCGCAGTGGCCTGGGAGGCCCGGCTCGACCTGGCGGTGCATCAGGCCGAACAGGCTGACTGGCTGGCGGCGCTACCCCTGACCGCTGCTGTTGCCCACCGCCCCCTGCGTATCTGGCTCAAGGTCGACACGGGCATGCACCGGCTAGGACTGGAGCCGGCAGAGGTCGCGCACATCCAAGCCCGGCTTGCCGACTGCCCGGTAGTGGTACCCGGACCGGGACTGCTGACCCACCTGGCCAACGCCGACGAACCCGCCGACCCTCTGAGCAACCTCCAGTGCCAACGCCTGCGCGCCTTGGCCCGGCCCGGCCAGGCGCTAAACATCGGCAACTCCGCGGGTATCCTCGCCTGTCCCGCCGCCCGCGCCGACTGGGTGCGCCCCGGCATCATGCTCTATGGCGGCTCGCCCTTTGGCGACCGTGACGCAGCGGCACTGGGCCTCAGACCGGTCATGACCCTCAAGGCCCAAATCTCCGCCACCCATGTCTACCGGGCCGGGGAGCGCATCGGCTATGGCGGGACCTTCGTCTGTCCCGAGGACATGCCGGTGGGCGTAGCCGCCATCGGCTACGGCGACGGTTACCCCCGCCACGCCCCTACGGGCACGCCGGTGCTGGTGAAGGGCCGCCGGGTACCCCTCATTGGCCGCGTCTCCATGGACAGCATCACTCTAGACCTGCGCCCCTGCCCCGAGGCCAGGCCGGGTGACGAGGTGATCCTCTGGGGCCCGGGCCTGCCGGTGGAAGAGATCGCCCAGGCCGCCGGCACCATCAGCTATGACCTGCTGTGCGGAGTCAGCCCCCGGGTACGGCGGGAGTACCGCTGAGCGCCACTCCTTGAAGTGGACCACCTGTCCCGGGCATGGCTTCGTTCAAGATTGAAGATCCATGGCATCCCGTTTTTCGGTCGTGCCAGGGAGGATCGGAGGGCGTTGGGCGGGGCGACAACAAGAAGGGTCCCGCCCTCAAGTGTTGGACATAGACGTGGGAGTGGGCGTGGACCCTTTACCCTGGGCTTTTCCCTTAGCATAAAGCGCCGCAGTCTTCGCCGCCTGCGCTGCCACGACCCGGCGCAACGTTTCCGGCGCCACCACCTCCACGTTATCCCCCGCCCCCAGCAGCCAGCGCAGTAACTGACCGGTGGACGGCAGCCGCGCCTTCACCCGAAGGGTAAATCCTGAGTCCTCGGGTTCATCCTCCTGTTCCTGCCCGTCGGTCAGCGGGCAGGCGCTGAGTAGGGTCGCCAGATACCCCCGCACCCGGATCTCCAGGTCGATCATCTCCCCCTGGCCAAAGTCGGCCCGACCCTGGGCGATGGCCCGGTCCAGGTCGAAGCCCGCCGCCGCCCGTGCCGGCTGGCCCTCCAGGGCCTGGGCGCGGATCA
>ERZ1645187.716-NODE-716-length-32399-cov-10.251608_pt1 | contig 32399 bp, 35 predicted proteins | sample MGYA00575352_ERZ1645187 | MGnify/ENA primary metagenome ERZ1645187 (study PRJEB40837, sample SAMN11349314) | freshwater sediment metagenome | isolation source: river sediment | host: Sediment | place: India: Wazaribad , New Delhi | collected 2017-02-21 ... | reverse complement strand
TCTGTGTTCTGGTGGGTCGGGCGAGATTCGAACTCGCGACCAACGGATTAAAAGTACCTCAGGAGAGGTATTTTTAACGCCACCTAGACTTCAGGAAGGCGAACATTATCAATGGTTTCGCATGAATGGTCAACACCTGGACGCCTGAAATTGCTGCCCAGATAGCGTCCAGATGTACCAGAAAACCCCAGAAATGGACCAGAAGAGGAAGCCTACGCTAGGCGTTCGATGCAGAAGGCACGGCAATGAGAAGCGGCAGCCATCGACCCCCTAACCACCCGCCCATCGGTGCTTGGCACAAAGTATCGAATTCAGACGAGGGCCGGAGCGGGACAGGCCTACTCGCTGAAGTCTTAAGGGCCATGGGCCGTGGGCTCCCCTTGCCGGACCGGAAATGAACCAGAACCAGAGGGCCTAGAAAGCGGCTTCCCACTGCCGAAGTTGGCTCACCGTCTCGGGCAATCCCTGTTGAAGCAAAGTGTCCAGGTACTCGGTGGCGGTTTTCGGCGGGTTCTTGAGGGTACGACGATGGGCGGCAACTGCCGACAACACCCGAGCCGCATTGAGGTCGATCAGGTCTGAGATAAATTCGTCCCGATGCAGGGCCTCGACTTCGTACTTGCCCAATTCTTCTTCCGGGAAATCTTTCAGGTTGAAAGTCAGGATCACGCTGGACTGGCTGCGGATCGCGGTCGCAAGTACATGCCGGTCATCTTCGTCGGGAAGCTGCAGTGAAGGAATCAGGTACTCGTAGCCAGTCACCAGACAATCACGGACGCTGCTATCCATGAGCTGGCGGGTGCGCTCCAACCGTTCCCAGGTCAGGTCGGTGCGGGTCTTCAGGACATTGCGCATCCATTCTTCGTGAATGCGCGCCGACCACTTGGCGCGGTAAAGGTCTGTCAGCGCCAAGTGCATCAGTAAATCTCGCAGTGGTGCCGGGTACAGCACACACGCGTCGTACACCACCGAGAAGCTGGTCATCCGTTAGTAACCCATATTCAATTCTTGCGCCTCTGCCGCCAAGGCTTCCAGCGCCTTATTACGTGCGCCATCGATTCGTGCCTTGTACTCTGCGAGATCGCGGTAATAGACGCGGCGATGGCTGCCGACCTTGTGATACTGAATCTCGCCGGAATCCAGGAGCTTCACCAGATAGGGGCGGGAGACATTGAGCATGTCTGCCGCTTCTTGTGTGGTGAGTTCGGCATGCACGGGGATCATGCTGACCGCGTTACCCTGGGCCATCTCGGACAGGATGTCGATGAGCAGGCGAAATGCCGCTGTCGGCACCTTAACCGCCTCATGCTCGCCCGCTTGGTCGATCACTCTAATCGACTGTGATTCTTCCTTGGTACTCAGATATAGAGAGAGTAAGCGGCTACTCTCTTTTGCCATCGACACTTCCGCGTCGGTGGGTAGTTCGGTCTTTGCCTTCGTGTTCATGGTCTCGTCTGCCTGTATCAGTAGCTTAGTTATCAGTACGTTGTCGTCGTGCGTAGCGCGTAGTCGTCGTCAAATTTTGACGTGTCGGGAAGGCGTAGACAGTGTACTTAAACGAAATATCCGAAACAAGCGAAATAAGCGAATTGATCAACCAGGCTACAAGTTAACGGATATAACGATGCAGCCGACCCACCACCCGTAGGTAGCATCGAGTACATCTTCTGCTACAGCCACAGTCTCGGTTCTAGGCTGACGGTAAGTTCTTCAAGCGCCGGGAAATTTCCAAAATCGCACGCAAAGCATCGGGATTTCCGTTTCCGAAAGCCCATCACGATTGATGCTTGCTGGTGTCAATTCATTGGCTATACATACCCCCTTGGCGAAATTGACACCAGCAGCATCCTGCCCATGACTTCCGGCTAGTCGGTCACCGCCAAGAAGCGATGAACTTCCAGGCCAGGAAAGCGCGCTTTCACGACCGCCAGAAATTTCGCTACTTCGGGCGTAAGTGGAACGACGTGCTCATAGAGTTGGGTACGGCCTGCGTTTTTCACCTGGTGGAGCTCGGTCTTGTAATCTTGGCTAGTAAGCCACTCTGCCAATTTGGACTGGGAGAGGTCGACGTTTTTCAGGCCCCATTGCCGCTGGACGTAAGCGGCCAGGAAGGTCCGGACAGCGATGCCCAGGTAGGGATTTTGCCCCCGGGCATAGACCATCCCGGTAACACCGCGACTGATCCGCGTACTTCCGGGGACTGACAAGGCAAGCGAACCACCTCCCGTCCCGTTACTTGACTGACCGGTAGCGCCAAGCAGGAAGGTATCGGGAGATTCCTCCTGGCGGGCGAGGTACTGCTGCACACGGCGCCGATTGCCGGCGTACAGCCCCTGAAATACCTGCCAGTCGTGCCAATCCTCCATGGTCTTGAGACAACGCCCCGGTTTTCCGCCCTCGCCCTTCTTGCCCCGGCGCCACTGATCGAACAGGGTCCGGATCAATTGGCCTTCCTCTGCCGACTCCCAAGGTACCGTCCGAAAGGCCAGGTGCTCGACGCCATGCGACTCAATCTTGATCATGCGAGCCTCGACCGGCTTACGCTTGAAGTCGAACTCCATGTTGAGGGTCATGTCGCGATCCACCGTCTGCATGTCCCATTCCTTGAGCAGCACGTCACGCATGGACATCAATGACGGGCGCTTTATCACCTGCCCTGGGTGCCGATTGACGAACAAATCCAAGACGAACTTGTTCTGGTTCAGCGGCTTCAGTAGCTCAAGTTCCTTGGCCTCGTCGCCTTCGGCCGAGTCCAGAAGGACCTTGATCCCACCTTTGGCGACGACCGGCTCCTGCCCATCGACAGCCCGGCCGGTCAGCTGAAGGCGGGTCTTCGCGGCGACGGCCTGGACGATCAAATGCTTGAGTTCGGTCATCGCGGTACCGGGAGCAACCCGGTCAACCAAGGCCTGAAAACGCTGGCAAAGAGGGCCGGACAGGTCAAGTTTCTCGACATCCACCAACAGGCCATCGGTAGTGGCGGACACGACCGTGGTACCGGGAGGCAGCTTCCAGAGGATCTCACCCAGCACGGCACGGGCAAAGCCGCTGGTCAGCGCTGCGGTGGCCGCCTCGGAGATGGCGGACTTGCCGATCTTGACGCTGTCCATCTCCTTGGGGCTCATGCTACGCTTTTCCTTGTAGCCCTGCCCCGACTTCCCGTAGCAGGTATTACCGACGCCCTTCATGAACTCGTTGGGTAGCGACTTCTTTTTATATTTCAGCCGTTCGGTGCGGGTATAAATGGAGAAGGACTCGAAGGGACGGTAACCTACGTCGCCATGCGACTCGGGCGGAAACTGCATTTCCGGCGCAGGCACGAGCATGTCACCGTCCCAAGCCAGGTCCTGAACCTTGCTCCTGATTGTCTTTTTGCTGCGGATCATGCGCTGGCTGCGCCGAAAGACCTCATCGCGTTCCATCCACGGAATCACGACGCCGAATTTCACCTTGATTTCAGCGTCCATCAACAGTGCAAGCTCGATTTCCGGGGCCGTGGCGATGGAAATGCCGGACAAGGGGAACCAGAGCCCGAAATTACCGACCATTACCGGCAGACAGGGGTATTCAGTGTCGGGCGGGAAGCGGAACTCCACTTGGGCGAATCCGGCGACATGCCCTACGAATGCCTGCGGATCGCGGACGAGCTCCAGACGATCGTAGTCCAGCGCCATCACCCCGGCCAGACTCACGACGTAGCAACCTGCTAGGTCGTGATCGTAGAAGCGGGTCTGCTCGTTGGCTACGGGCGTGGGACCGAACCAATAGCACTCGTTTCGCCCGCCCAGGTAGGCATCCGCCAGAAACGGCTCCAACCACTGCCGAATCTGCGTGGCAACCCGCTTCGTTGTGGAAAGCGGACGATCATGACGCTCGCTCCAGCGGTATTCACGTACCTTGGTGAAGTTCAGGGCCACATCCGGATGAACGCCGTCCTTACGCATGCAGAGTTGGGACAGACGGACGCCGATGCCGCTTAGCGTTGCGGAAAGTCCCTTCAGCCCCAGATACCTGTCACAGAACCACAGCACCCAGAGTACGTAGAGAACCGCCAGCTCGGCATCCCGAAGTCCGTAAGCCTTGAAAAAGTCGGGACGCTCGCGTTGGAGCCTTACCATGTCCGACTTGGTGTAGCCGGGCGGTAAAGGAAGCTTTTCCAGCCCGAGCCAGTCACCGATCTTCGCGAGGCTGGCTCCCGGGGGAGCAAGACGACTGGCATCGATCAGCCGTACCGAGATCAGGCGGGGATCAAAATTATCGCCAGCGATAAACGAATAGCGCGATTTCAACCGCTTGACCTGGGCTTCGCTCAGTGGAATTTTCAGCTCGGCGGGTTTGCCGACTGTTGCCAGCGTGCCATTGACCCCTTGCATCTGACGTATGAAGTGCTTGGCATCCCGGAACACCGGCAGGTCCGCCAGCGTGAAAAAGCCACACAGAATGACCTCGCAGGGCCAGTCCTCGAAGATGCAGTAGCTTTCAGCCTCGTCCAGCAGTTCTTCGATGACCTCCGCCAAGCTGGGACGGGCATCGACATGCTCCCCGTTCTCGACCTCAATGACCTTGTCCAGGCGCTTCCCGGTGGGACCGACCAGATGTAACTGCACCGAAAGCAGACGGTTGCGCCCCTTACGGTGATACTGCCATTCAGCATCGAGTCCGATGAGCACCGCTGGCCCCATACCTCGCAGAGGCATCCGTGCAGTCGACTTGAATTGGGCACCGTGAGGCGGGATCGGTTGTATCAGTGCTTGCGGGCGCGCCTGCTGGGCGAAAAACTCGTCCCGAGCCCGGAGTTCATCTTCAGCCGGTCCCATGACCATCCGAGGAGCAACATTGCGAGCGCCCTGGGGGGTATGCGGTGCCTGCTTGACCTTGGCACTATCAAGCAGCGGCTGAAACAGCCCGTCCAGATAGGAAAGGAGGGCATCGAAGTTCTGGCGGGGAGCGTTGGCTCGCGCTGCCGGGATCACTTCTCCATCGCTGGAAGCGACTGCCAGCGGCTGAGGATTGTTGGTGTCAAAGTACATATCTAATGTACCCCCTTGAAACAATTGACACCGGCACAGAGAAAAAAAGAGATGCCGGTGGGTAGAAAAAAGGCCGCCCGCGAATCCCGGGGCGGCCTGCTCCTCATGAGCGCCGAACCGACTCGGCGCTAACACCGATCACACCTCTTCCGTGATCTCTTTCAGCATCGACCAGTCAGCCTTTTTGGCGCGGCCGGGGTTGTTCAGAATCTGGTCGATCATCGCAACGACCTTGGCGGCGATGGCTTCATCCGGGCAGGGAATCCAGCCGATCATCTTGCCGCGCAGGTTGAGGATGCCTACACCGTTTTCGTAGGCGACGACCTGGCCGATCTGGGTCAGGGAGATAGAGGTCTTGCTATCGGGTAGCAAGAGGGAGGTCATGTAGGCCATGGTACTTTTCCTTTAAAATGGGCCTGGAAACTCGTGGTGGCGGTACCGGGATCTGCCGGGAAGCGTTTTCGGTACTGCCAGCCACACCGAACTGCGAAGAGGTAGCGGTTACGGATCGTGCATGGTCCCCTCCCTTGTTAAGTCGCTACCGGAGCGGGTGATTGAAGCGCGCACTGCTGCGTCACTTGAGTGATCAGGCGACTGACACCCTCGACGGCGGCGTGCAGGCGAGGGTTGTGAGGCACGATGTACCGATGAGTTACGGCGACCGATCCATGATTGAGGAGCGCCGAAACGTCGAGCACGGAGGCCCCTTCCCGACAAGCCCAGGTAGCACCGGAGCGCCGAAGATCGTGCGCCCACAGGTCCGGAACATCGGCCTTGGCGAACAAGGCCTTCAAATGGCGCCCGGGGCGACCCATATGCCCGTCCGCGGTATTGCCAGGGAACAGGTACCCGTTCGTGCGCAGGACAGCGAGCCGGCGTAGCACTTCAATCGCGCCATCGGACAGCGGGACCACATGCGGCTTGCCGTTCTTGGTGTCGTGCAAGGTCAGTGTCCGTTCCTCGAAGGACACATCGCACCACTTGGCCCGCAGAATCTCCATTTGCCGTGCCAATACGTAGAGCGACAACTTGATGTAGAGCTGAAACAGCTCAGGGAACTCGCCCAGCGCGGCCAAAAGCCGGGGCAATTCGTCGTCGCGCAGAATCCGCGAGCGGCGATTGCTCTCCTTGCGCCGTTGCAGACCACGGGCGGGGTTTGCATTCACGTAGCCCCGGCTCTCCAGAAACTTGCCGATTGCACTGATCGCGGCCAGCGCCCGGTTGTATGTCGCGGCAGCGAGCTTTTCCTTGCCGGCCCGAACAGGAGCGACTTGATCGGCAATGCGCTGCAAGCGCTGACGGGTCACGTCTTCCGGTTTCACTCCTTCCAGAGCCTTGCGCCAGTACGCGTTGTACCGATTCAGCAGGTCACGGCAATACCGCTGGTTCTTGCGATCGTCACTACGCTGACGGAGGAAGGGCAGGATTTCACCATCGACGATCTCATTGATCGTCCGCAGACAAGCATCCAGGCCCAGCCCCTCGGCCAGCTTTTGCTTGATCTGCCGGGCACGCATGACTGCCTCAAAATCATCCCGGGGGGCAGGGTTCTTGAGCGTGATCCGGCGGCGCTTGTCGTTGTCCATGACCTGGAGCACGTAGGACGTGCGATTCGCATATTGGATGCGGCGTAATCCAGATTCTCCAGGTACTGCGGACTCCACCTGCTTCAACCGGGTGGAAGGCTCGCTGCCCTGGTATTTTTTATCGTTCAGCTTCACGTTTTGCTCGGTCAAAATTGATGACGGAGCGGATTGTTACACCAATAAAGCCGTTTGTAATTAGAACGTTACTGTCGATTGGAGCGTTTTAATGGGTGATTTTGATACTCTAAAATGGCTCCTAGTAAAACCTTGGCGGAACGGAATTTATCCTAAAAACTACAAAGCTAAATCGTTAAAATATCCGGAAAAAAACCGCGCTATCGAAACGTCTGGATGCTGAAACAGGAACAACTGGCCTGGCTGAAACGAGCCTTGGATGAAACCGCACCTGGGGACGAGGGCGGTCTCCTACTCGGCAAGACCTATGCCGAAATGGTGGAGATATTCAGGCAGCAGACTGGGGCCAACCTGTCTGCGGAAGGTTTGCGATACCACGTGCGTAAACTCGGTACAAAAACCCTGTCGCCCGGCAGGCGACCGTATCGCCCCCAGGAGCATCGGTGGGTCGGCCAGATCGGCCACTTGCTGCTCGCGATTACCCGCTGGTCGCCTAACCGCTTGTATCAACTGATGCGGATCAATACCCGGTCGCTATACCCGCCGGTCAGCAGTGTCTCTTTCTACAAACTGCTGACGGCCATCAAGCCTGTCCCGTCCAGGCTGTTCGACCATCCCCCGGGCCATATCATCGAACGCTACAAGCTGCGCCTGCATCAAGTTTGCATGCTCGATGCCCACGACGAGCCTATCGGCATGTGGCTGGTCGGTTTCGAGGCCTACACCGGCTTTTGCCATGCTCAGTGGTTTGAGTTCCGATACCAGCGGCAGCATGCCAAGCGCGGCCGACCCAGAAAAATTCCGGCGGCCGAGGATGCTCCCGTCGCGTACCTCCAGCCTAAAACACAAATCCTGCTACCTGACGATCTCATGGCCGAGTTCTGCCGCAAATGCCAGTCTCGGAGCTTCCTGCCCCTGTCCCAATTCCTCCTGCCTCATGGCTACGCGGTTGCGGAACTGACGGAGCGATTGAATTTCTGCGCCAAAGCCCCCATCGTGACCGTCGATCGCTTGCCGGGCAGCGTCTTCAAAATTCCTGCCACCTGGGACTCGAAAACAATCGATCACCTGCGAAGAAGAGTGCTGCGGTGGATCAATCGCCATAACCGCTTTCTGCCCCAAGAGGCGATTGCGGATGAATGGACCGCTATCGCCCCCAAGCTAACCAGGCCCGGACGAGGCCCCAAAAAGCCCGGCTGGGGCCGTGACAAGCGACGAACGCGCTGGGAGGACGATGCTGCCCTCAAGACCTTTTATTACTACCACCCTCATTTCCCTGGGCACCTGTCCCTTATCAGCGACCGCGTAAAACTCCTGCGCCTGGAAAAAAAGCCCGACGAATCGGGCAAAGCGGCGTGACCTAGCCTGCCGGTAGGCTGCAGGCCTCGGCAATGGCATTGGACACCCGCTGGCTGGCATCGCGTACCTGGGACTCGGCGAGGAAGGCGTAGCGGGTCGCGGTCAGGGTCGAGCTGCTGTGACCGAGAAGCTTCTGCGCCTGGCTGATGTTGCCGCCGTTGTTGATCAGGATCGTTGCCGCGCTCCTGCGCAGGTCGTGAATCTTGAGGTCGACAATGCCAGCCCGTTCCAGCACCCGTTTGAAGGCTTTGCTCGGGTTGTTGAACGGCCCGCTATCCCGACCCGGAAATACATACTGCGAACGGCGATGGGCCAAGCGGTTGCGAAGCACCTGCATAGCCAGCTCGTTGAGCGGCACGGTTCGGGACTTGCCATTCTTGCTGCGGCTGGCCGGGATGGTCCAGATTTCCTGTTGCAGCGATACCTCGTCCCAAGTCATTTGCAGACACTCCTCCCGGCGTCCTGCGGTAGCCAGGGCATAGAGGAAGAAGTCGGCAGCGACCCGGTTAGGTTCGTCGGCGAGGGCGGCAACGAAGCGCTTCAGTTCCTGACCGGCCAAGGTCCGGTTCCGGACATTCTGCTCTGCGTGCATACGCACACCCCGGCATGGATTCTTCTCACACCGTTCCAACATGATGGCGACGTTGAACACCCGCTTTATCAAGGCCAGGATTCGGTTGGCAGATGCCGCGCAGAGTTGGGTCCGCTTCGAATCATGTAAGCGCAGCACATCGCCCGGCTTGATATCGCGCATCCGCATGGAGCCGAGCACTGGGGAGACATGCAAGCGCCAGCGCCCCTCCACATCCTTGGCGCTGCGCAGGGTCGTTCTCGCATGGGGCAGGTACTCCTTCTGGAAAAATTGATCGAGAGTCGGTTCGTCGGCCGCCTTGTCGCGGGCATCGAGCGGGTCGATGCCCTTGGCGATCTGCCCACGCATCTCCAAGGCGATCTGGCAAGCCTCGGTAGGCTCCATGCCAGGAAACTCGCCCAGCTTGATCGCCCGTTTCAAGGGAAACGACTGCCCGGGCGGCGTGATGCTGTAGCGCAGCAACCAACTTTTGATGCCTCGCTTGCTGACGACCAGTTTCAATCCCGGCGGGGCTTCGGCCGAGGTGTATTCAATTTCCCGGCTGGTGTGATCGGCCGGGCACGGGGGAAGGCTTTCGATGACCTTCCGCGTAAAGCGAATTTGCCGACGCATCGGACCTCCTTCGTATTGAGTTGAGAAAAGTTGATGGCAGACCGGCGAGCGGGAAACCGAGCCGAGAACTACAAATCCCCAGCTCGGGGTATCGCGGGGAAGTGCCGGCCTGCATGGAGCGAGACAGGGTGAGGAAGGGCAGGCGGAAGCGACAACGACTGACCGCCAGCCCCCCAAGCTCTGGTCCATCTCTGGTTTTTGCAGCACTGAAGGAAGCTGTCAGGCGGATTCCTTCCGCTGCCGGAGCCAGGCGATGGTTTCCTCCATCGCCGCCCGCTCGGCATCGCGCCGGGACAGACCGCCATCAAACTCCCGGATGGCCGCCCGTTCCTCGAAGTGTTCGCGGGCCACGTCATCGAGGCCGGACGCCCATTGCGCGACGTCCGCCGCCAAAGGCGGGATGTATTTCGCGGCATTCACGGTCAATACTCCGCAGGGGTTAAGACGGTTGTTACCGAGCGGTCCCACTCGGTAATGACCCAAATTTTGGTATTGGGCGCAATGAGGTAACCCGATAGCAGCCGCCCGTCCGTTTTCACGGCCATGTCGTTCAATGCCGCATCTTCGGCGGGCAGTTCGCCCCAATCCCCGCTGACGTGGCGAGCCAGGAGGTTGAGAGGCGAGACTTGGTGTTCTTCCAACAAGGCGAGCGCTGCCGGGGTGGCAACGATCTGGCCCAAGGGGAACTTAGGAATCCGCGCGGCATCCGCCGGGGGCGATGAACAGTCAGGGATCTGGTACATAGCAAAACTCCATGAAAAAACGCCGAAGCCCCGGCAAGGGGGCTTCGGCGTATCAAGTTGGATGGGGGGAGAGGAGGAGGCGGGTTACAGACAGGAAGAGAGGACGGCCCAGCCGTTGAACTGGATAGCGATTACCGCCTCAGGGTCGTGCAGGGCGATTTCCTTGCCCCGCCAATCAGCCAAACAGGCGCGCACCGCATCCGGGTCTTCGGTCAGTATCCACTCGGTACCGTTTGGCGTGGCGACTTCAACGACGATCAGGGACATGCCGCGCTCTCCAACATCGGGTCTGGCGCCGGTACGGCATATTCTCGGCAGAACCGCAGTAGTTCATCGTCAATCCCGGACTTCGGTATGGCGAACAGCACGCCATAACCGCCGTCGTTCAGGACGAACACCATTTCCCAGCAGAAAGGATGCTCCTCCAGGACTTCGAAGCAGGGCGAGAAATCGGGCTCGCCATACCGCGCGTCCGAGAATAGTCCTCGGGTGATCCAGCAGCCCGATATTGCCTCCAGTGCCGACACCGTATCGCCCGGCTCGACCACGATGAAGAATCCGTGGATGTCCGGGTCGTAGGGCTCGTCCGAGGACAATTGATCGAAGCGTAAGGCCAGCAGCGCGGCGATAGCCGGGTCAGATACCTCCCTCACTGCCGCCGGGTTACGCAGGATCAGCATGGCGATCCTCGGCGGGTGCTGATCCAGTGGCCTTATTGGCTTTACCCTTGCCACCTTTCTTGGACTTTCCGGCGTCGACAACCGGTGCCGGCATAGTCGCTTCGCCTTTTGACGCTGCGGGAGGAACATAGGGCGTGCCTTCAAGCCTCAGCATCGCCTGTTGCCAGCGGGCCAGATCATCACCCAATTGGTGCTGGTGGGCAGCATCCGGGAAAGGCGATAACAATCCTTCATGGCGCAGGCAGGCGGCAAGGAAACCGCCATTGTTCGACGAACGCCCGGTGAAGACATCGCGCAGCGCCTTGGCCGGGACAACCTTTCCAGCCTCAAAACCGGACAGACAGGCCGCAATGCGTGCTACGGGGACAAGTTCCTTACTGTGATAACCACCGCCGGTGTTAGCGATCAAGGTGAAGAACAGCGTATCGCTGTCCTGGTCGCGGACAACGGCGTAGGTGATAGCACCTTCAGCCCGCAGACCGGTCTTGGGGGCACTGTCACGTTTGATTTCGATGAGTTGCATAAATCGATCCTCTAAAAAGCAAAACGCCCTTGATCCGTGAAGATCAAGGGCGCTTGTGGGGGAATGAAGTGGCTTAGCGACGAATCCTTACGCGCAGTTCAACGTCGATGCGCCTTGGGATATTAGGGAGGTGCTGGTACAGAGCAGGGAATGTTGGCATAGGTATCTCCATGAAGATTTCCCCTCAGGCAGGCGGGGGGCATGGAAATAATATTTATGACAAATACTCGCCGTTACAGTCCATCTTGGCCCGATGTGAGCGGGGTTGTAGTACGGGTTAGCGCAGAGCACCACTGCCGTCATCGACCAGTTTCTTGACGGCGACGGTGACGAGGGCGGTGATCAGGGCTTCAGCAGCCGGGGCAAAGATTGCGGGCAGCACAGGGTTTTCTCCTCGTTCCAGTGGGTTAGAAAGTAGAAACCCCGGGCACCTTGCGGCGACCGGGGTCAGGAGAATGATATGGCTATGGGGAGCCCGGCTTTATCGCCTTTGGGATTGGTTCTTTGCTATGTCGTCGATTCGCTAGAGGTTTCGGTTACTCTAGCCTTTAAAACTTCACAAGCAGCCAAGTTGATTCTGACGAACTCCGACCAGTCCATGAGACGGCGATAGTTGGAGAAGAACTGCTGATCTACCCGGCAGATATCCGGGCGGGATTCGTAGTTGGAGCAAAGTTTTTGGGCTTCATCATAGTGCCGACAGATACCGTCACCACGATCTAGAAATTCAGTTTCGGAGGCTCGGTCCACTTGCTGGCAGCATGCACCGCAGCGGTCGCAGGGAAACGCCCCCATGTGGCTCATAAGACGAAAGCCTGATTGTCGTCAGCCATGAAGGCATCGAACTCGGTGAGTGTCTTGAACGGAAGTGATGCCCCGAAAGCGTTGTTAACCTGTTCTAACTGTGCGGTAAAACTGTCTGCGTCCCAATCGATCAAGCTGTTTTCCAGATTATCGAAAGCCGTACTCAGATGGTGACGGCGTTCGGCGAAGTGCTGTTCCATCAGCTTTTCCAATTCCAAGCGATGGGCGCGCATGAGAGGAATTGCGGTCAAGCAAAGCGCCTCAATATGCTCCCGTCGCTCTCGGGCGACCTTTACGGCCGGCGCCTCACCAAGGCTTAACAGCCCGGACTGGTGCAGCATATTTCCTACAAAGTAGCCGAAGGTCGAGCCTACAAAAGCACCAACTACGGGAATCGGGATTAAGGCCTGTCCAAGCGCACCATAATAAAAGGCGCTGGCACCGGTAATTGCGGTGTGGCTAACCTCGGAGAGCATCTGTTCACCATCGATATCGCCGTTGAGGTATCGGGTAATCGACTTGCCACTCTGTACGATGCCGGCGGCAATGGCGATGTGAGCATTGCTCTTGGTAAGCAAGTTGGCAGCGCTTCTTTCCATGCCAGCCTTCAGCATCATATGAGGAACGCCTTTGCTGATTGCAGTCGTTACGTAGCTACTGGCATACCCCTTCGCTGCGTCCACAGCAACCTGGACGACTACTTCACCAGTATCAGCTTCGCCGCGAGCCAAGCGCAGCAGACCGCCAACGGTAGATACGCCGCCGGCTACAACAGCCCCAATCTTTCCAGCTTCCAAACCGGAATTGTGCATCTCGGTGGCAACGCCAGTCCGCTTAAATTGCTTGGCGAGCTTTTCCGCTTCCTTAGGATCGGTCGCCTTGAGTGCTTCCGAATATTTGGTTCCTCCAGAAGAAACACCATCGGCCTCAACGGCCTTGTGAAGTCGCTTTTCTGCACTGGCATACTGGTCCGCACGCAAGGTCCCACTTGATACTCGGGCTTTATAGAGGCGTTGCACCTCTACGTGCTGATCCGATGGGCCAACCAAGCCGACGTCAGAGTACTTCTCGTCAGATAGCATGAAGGCAGTAGAGCTTGGTCGATTCCCTGACTTAAGTTGGAACGCTCGAATCTGGCGCTTGCCTTTGCTGATGATGACATCCGTTATTTCATCATTCGTCTTCCCTAGGGTATCGGTCGTTGCAGCATGGAGATTGCTGCCCTGCTTCAGCGCATTGAGGTTAAATTTCGTAACCTCAAGTTGTTCGAACAACCAGCCCTGAGCTTGATCCGCTGACATCCCAGAGCGCTGCAGCGCGATCCTTTTCAACGCATCTGCATCCTCTAGGACGGCCAGAGTTTGCTCAGTAATGCGCTGAGTCTGGATGTCAGAAGCCAATGCAGTTGCGTACTGCGCCAAGTCATCCCGTACTTTTTTTTCCATGCTCCACCCCTTGAGGGAGAGAGGCGAACCTCCCTCCCGGTTACTGCATCAGGCGCTTTCGAGTTCGAGAAGCTTGTCACGGGCTTCCGTCAGCGCTTGGCGTGATGCCGTAGTCAAAGCACCATTCTGATCGAGCAGCGGCGCCTCTAGCACGTTCTTCAAAGTTTTTGCCATGACAGCCGCCATCATCACGCCCTTTCGATCCTCAACCGAGTAGGTGGAGTAATCGGTGTTTTGGGCCACGATATCTCGCAATCCGTTCAACAGAGGCTGGAAGTGTTTGTTGAGCTTGGTGAGGGCGCCGTGGATCTCATTGAACCGTTCCCGAATGCCCCGCGTTACAGTTTCAGCGGTCTTCATCTGTTCCGCCGCCGACCGCGCCTTGTCGCGATTGGCATAGGCGTTGTGCTTCGCTTCTTCGCCCTTTGCAGCCAACATCATGCCGCCAACTGCCAGTACCGGACCCGCAACAATTCCTCCGAGTACGGCGGTGCCGCCGGCAACCCCAAATCCACTACCCAGCGCACCGCCACCTAGCCAAGCCAAGGTGGCATTGGTCGCAGCAGCACCGCTAAGCGATGCAATTGCCGTTCCGGTCGACGCCGTTCCCAAGAGTCCGACACCACCATAGGCGGCAAGCCCGGCTAGCCCGCCAGCACCCAGTGCAGTAACGCCCCCACCTACGACATCTTTCATGTCTAGCGCAGCCTTCTGGACCGCAAGCATGTCGTTACGGCTTATGCCAGCCAAACTGAACTCTTGTTTGAGTTTCTGATCCTGGAAGTCGACATTCTTGATCTTCGAGAACGCCTCAACGAAGGGGATCAGGCGCAACTCGTAAATATCGAATTTCAGCTTTCCAAGCTTCTTCATAGCCTCCTGTGCGCCGTTTCTGGCTGCCTCCAGGTCGCTGCAAGCTGAGTCGTAGATACGCTTCGCTTCCTTGTTCAATTCCTCGGCTCGATCAAAATCCTCCTTAGCGTCCAAGCCCTTCTTGACGCCGTAACCGCCGGCCAAAACGGCAGCGCCTACCAACAGCAAAGGTAACGGCATGGTCAGCCCTCCATGAATTCTTCGGCTTCACGGACCAGCGCAAACTGGCGCATGACCCAACTCTCCATGTCGGCGAGCAGGTCCTTGCCTACGCCGAGGTCCAAGGCAACCTTGGCGATGAAGTCTTTTTCGTCCAGATGGTAGTCTGCGTCAGCATGGGCAAGACCGAGCAGTTCCAGCAACAACGCAGCTTTGCTTTCCTGTGTCTGGAATTCTTCACCTAACTGGTGGACGGCAGCAGCTTGGATACCGGGAGTCATCTGAGCCTGCAACGTAGCCAGCAGATCGGTTTCTTTGTCATGAATATTGCCATCAGCAGCGATCAACTGCTTGCCCAGGGTCAGCAACAGACCTTGCTGGCGGCTACTCAAACGGGTTACAAACATTCAACTCTCCTTGGGTTATGGATTGGAAGCAGCTTCATGATATGCCTGCGTCACGACAGGGCATGTCGCAGGTACGGACAACGAGCCCTCCAGCCGCCGGCCGGAAGACGAGTAAGGCTTTGCGCAGTTCATCGATAGAAGCGGTAAGGGAGATCCACTGCGCTTCAGTCAATGTTTCAGGTTCCCACAGTGCAGGCAGAGCGATGCCGGCGATTTCGGCCATCAATGCAAGGGAAACATCGTGAGCATCGTTTAGTGAGCCAGACAGTTCGACGTGCCGCCCTTGTTTTATCCAGAGATGCAATGCCCCCACAATCTGCCTACGATGTCGCAGCCCCCAGGGACTGGGCAAGGGGCTGCGATACCCCACGTGCTTGAGGCGGTCCCCAATCCAGTCGACGCGATCCATCAATATCGAAGACAAGGGCAGGCTTTGCGATGGGTGATCATCCGTCATGACTATCGAACTAAATAAGCCTGGATCTCGTCTTCCATCTCGGCTTGCAGCCCCTCGGGACTGATAACGCGGATGTGTGGAATCCAATAACGGACAATGGGTAATACCTGATTGGGATGCCCGACCTTGGCGGAGACGATCAATCCCCCATCCTCCAGTTCCTTCTCGATCACCTGGTTGGCGATGAGCTTTCGGCGCTTAAAGTAGCCAGCAACTTCCTTGGCGATCTTGAGAACGATCTCTTTCTTGTTGTCGCCGAACCAGACACCGTCTTCATCAGCCAGGATCCTGTCGACCGTCGGGTCGGGGGTAAAGGTGTCATCGGAGATAGCCAGCCGTTCAATCTTGGTGAAGCTGAATGTCTTGAGCTTGCCACTATCCTTGCCGGCGAGGTACCAGATGCCCTTGTTGTTAACCATCTTGTAAGGTTCTATATCGACGTAGTGCTTCTCCCCCTCATCCTTGCGGTAGAAGAAGGAAACCATCCGCTTGCCGACAATAGCCTGCTCTAGAAGGCGGAAAAGCTTCTCCTTGCCCGCTAGATCCTCGTAGTGGTGACCCTTGACCAGCAGGACGCTCTGGATGCGGGTATCAAAGATATCCCGCAGGAAATCATCTGACAGAGAAGGGAAGAGTCCGCGGACACCAGCGAGTCCGGCGAAGCGCTCAATATCCCGATTGCTGAGTTTCCCGAGAAAGGCCTGGTCAAGGTGGTAGCGGTTGTCGGTCTTAACGAGAGGAAGGTAGGCAAACCGCTCGTTAAGATCACGCTGGACGGTCCGCAGGTTCACGCCGAACTCTTCCGCTAGCACTTGCGGGCTAAGGCTTTCCCCTTGATTTAGCTTCACCAGGATATGAGCGAGACGGATAACGAGAGTGTCGTGTGAGGCTTTTCTCATTTTCTGCGCCTTTGGAAGGGATGTTACTCTATGCCCATGACAAATACAAGGGCGGGCAGCTTCATATTCTTCAGACTCGAGCAAGTCTTCTGGAAGATCATATGGGGCAGGGATGACAAGGCGTGTCGCTATCGAACGCTGGATTCGTTTGGTTCTCTGTGAGTCAGAATGCTTGCCTGGGCGCCCGAGCTAAAAATGCACGGAGATTGGCTTATCCTGTATCTGTAACCACTTGCGATTTGGAGGAATGTAGGTGTTTAAGCAGTGCGGAGGAGACTGGATTGAATTCAGGAAAATGCCAGAACTTATGGAAGTAGGTTTCCACTGGTCTAGTCATGAACCTAAAGGAGCCTATTGGCAAAACATGCAGGCCGTCTGGGAGGCCACTCTCAAGAGCTTGATTGACGCTCAGCAGGCTGGGAAAAGGTATGTCCTCTTCCGCCATGGCCATTCAACGTCCAGAATCGGAAGAACCACTTCCAGGTCGCAGGTGCGCAAGCTGATGCGCAGCAAGGAAGCCACCCCGTTCATCATTCGCCGCGAGTGCATCCAACACGGCAGCGTGTTTGTGGCGGCGATCAGGCCATTGCCTATGGGAGGATAGGGGTGACCAGAGATAGACCAGAAAAGCAAAAGGCCAACCGAGTGGTTGGCCTAAGTGCTTGAAACTTGGTGGGTCGGGCGAGATTCGAACTCGCGACCAACGGATTAAAAGTTCACCGAACAGCTCACTTAAAATCCTCTTCCACCTCTGGAAGACCAGCATTATCAAGGCCTATCGAAGACTGGTCAAGTGTTTTTGATGAGAAAAGGTTCACCAGATGTGCACCAGACAGAGCCACATGAACCAGAAAAGGACCGGAAATTTCCGGTCTTATGGAGTGACCGACCATTCTGGTGGTTTGCGAATGGAAGTACCCGGAATTTTCTCCGGCAGATGGGCTTTTGCCAGATGCACAGGACTCAAGGTTTTCGCCCAAGTAGCGTAGCGCTTAAGGTCATTGGCGATCTTCCGATGATCATCACCTGGCACCGGGGCAACCAGACCAAGACGCAGCGCGGGATGATGCTCCCTGACAACCTTGAAAGCGCCTTCAAGATCAGTATCGTTTGAGCAGACCACTGCTTGCTCATAAGCCCCTGTCCAAGCACCGGCAATCAAGTCCGCCGCAAGGTTTACGTCAGTCTTCTTCTCGCTGAAGGATTGAACCCGCACCTTCTTCAGATCTGGCAGCCCCGGCAGTGGCTCAACCAACCGGAGTAAGGGGGTCTCGGCAACGATCTTCCCTTCGATGATCGTCACCTTGCATGGCGACATTTTGCGCAATGCCTGAAGATACGTACGCTGGCGCTGCGGTGATTTCGGATCATCAGACATCCGACCAAGAACTGGAGCTGTGTAGTACCTGACCTCGACAACATCAACTCCAGGCTCCAGGACAAAATCCTGAAAAAGCTTGAAGAGGTCGAGCCACTTGTTGGCCGACCTGCGCAGCAACCCGTAGTAAAGGTTGTAGCCGTCGATGTAGACGATAGTTTTCAAGCAAAAAGGTCTCGTAGAAATGACAAAGCCGCCCGAAGGCGGCCTGTCGCCCTAAGAGCATCTGGCCGAACCAGACGGTCAAAGGGTGAGTCGTGGCTAAATGATACCCAGAAATGGGATCGGGTGGCAATTTTTTGGAGTCACTGGTGGATAGCCGAAGAGCAATGGCGTGACCAAAACCGCTCGCCACGCTCGCGGTGACACCGGGCTGGCGGACGCCAGCCGGACATGAAAACGGCCAAGGGTGCGGAGCACCCTTGGCCTATCCTCTGCATCAGGCAATCAGCAGATTAGCGGGGACAAGAAGCTTTTCCAGGTCAGCCTCCGGAAAGCGGGCCTGGAGCAGCCTGAACGCAGCCATAACCTCGACCGAGCGGGGTACGACGCCATCCTCGTAACGCAAGGTTTTCCGGCTGGCATTCTTGACGTCATCGGCGCTGGTTTGCATGCCGATGCTGGTCAGCCACTCCGCCAGTTGGGGCCCGGAGATGGTTTTCCGCAACCCGACCTGCTCCCGGTTCCAGGCCCGCAGAAACAGGCGACGGAGAAGACCGACTGCACCTTCATCGGTCATGTGGATGCCGATCCCGCTGCGACCATCACGGCGTTTAGCGCGGCGTGCCAGGCCCAACTGATAGTACTGCTGCCAGTTATCCCAGTCCGCCAGGGTCTTGAGGCAGTTTTTCTTGATCCAGCCATCGAAGATCGCCCGCGCCATCAAGCCATCTTCTGCCGTCGGCCAAGGTTCGGTATCGAACGCGATGTGTTCCGCACCGCGCACGGAAACCATCCGCGGATTGATCAGGCGGTTCTTCATGTCCGGTTCCAGGTTCAGCGCCTGTTCGCGGGTCAGCCGGGTGAAACGGGTATCGGCCGTCCACTGGGCACGCGTCGATACGAAAGGCCGGATCGTCGTTTTCTGGCCCGGGCGACGGTTCAGATAGAGGTCCAGCATGTAATCGTTATGCCCCGACTTGGGGATCGACGGGGGCGGGGACACGCCGACCTTGGCCAGGATCGTTTTCTGGTCGGGGCCGGCTTCCTCGTGGTACTCGGCGGTGATCTGGCCACGGGTTTTCATGACGATGATCTGGCGGGCACGGTGCTTTTCTTCCAGGATTTCACGCTTGCCAGTGGCGAGTTCAGCCCAGTCCATATAGCGCTGGGCCATAACCCCGTTGAGCGGCAATTCCTCGAAGCTACAGTTACAGATGAAGCCGTCGGTCGTCACAGAAAGAGCACGCTTACCCGGGGGAAGATTGCTGAGGATCTCCATCAGAGTGGCACGGACGATGCCCGTGGCATGTGCTGCTATTACCTCGTTGGTAATGGCCGACTGCGGCAGCGGCATCGATTGCCCGCTACGCGTATCAAACACCTTCTTCTCTTTCAAACCCATTGCCGTGCGTCCGTACAAGGAGTTCAGAATCAACTTCATCAGCTGCTCTTTGACAGACCCCTTCGGATACATGCCGCGGCGGCGCCGGCCTTCGGCGATACAGGGCTCGAAAAGCCGGGTTTTTACCGGCTGACCTGTTTCGTCCGTTTTACTTTGGTAGATTACGCCGTGGTGGAACTTGGTGATCTTGACCCCGTTCCGGACTGCAACGGCCAGCTCGGCAGCAGTGCAGTGGGCTCGTCCGGTACGCGGGGACAGCAGCCCACGATTACCCCCATCAACCAACAGTCCAAAGGGCTGGCCGTCGTCGCACTGGAATTCGACGTGGGCAAAGCCGATGACATCACCCATGAAGTCGTCGATGTTGGTCGATACACGCGGGTTTTCAAAGTCGATCAGGCGGATCGACAGCATGGCTGACGGATAGGCAGCCTTCAGGTCCCAATCCCGCCAGTCGTCGATTTCGCTGGGGCCTGCGTACATCACGGAGTTGAGACCGCCGTGGTAGCACCGGGTGACAAAAGCACGGTGATCTTCCCGCTGCGGAATCGGTACTTCTTCTGTGATTGTCCGGACCTGATCTGCCCTCTCGCTCCAGACCGCGGTTTTAATGGTCTGGACCCCCAGACACTCAGCCCGGTCGAGGCCGGCATCCTTGAGGGTTTTCAGGAAGAACTTCTGGGCCAGGGAACTGGCGGTTGGAGGTAGCTCGGATGATCCTGTAAGCTCCTTGGCCAGCAACATGGTTTCGGCCATGAACTTGACCACGATCTTCGGATCGGTAAGGGCGTAGCGCTCGAAAAGGGCCTTATCACCTTCCAGCAGCAAGTCCATTCGGTCTTTGGCATATTGACCGATATCCACCTTCTGGATGCCGATCTGTTCGCCAACGGCTTCTAGCGGCGTACCCATCACGGTGTAAGCCGCCATGTCGCGAAAGAAAAGGGACAGCAGGCGCAGCCGGCCGTTTTCCAGAACGACAGTCGAGGTCCGGCGAGGTATAGATGACGGCATTTTCTCGTCATCCGGGTCGATGGATTCCGACATGGCACCGAAACTCTGAGACAGCAGGCTATAGGTGATGGCGTTGCCGATCGTGCAGATTCGACCGCCGGCACTATCCAGCTGCGACTTCATCTCCTGGAATTCCGTGATCGAATCCAGGTCAGCCCGGACGAAGTAGGCACCGATGATGACCCGGCGCGGCCAATGACGGATCAGTTTCTTGTCGTACGCTTGCAGCAGCAGGCGTACGATACGGTCGACGAGCGAAATGCGCTCTCCGTCCGGGGAGTAGTAGATATCGGAAAGCTCTCCACCTTCAGCCAGCATGTGGAGTTGGTTGGAGATGATGCGTTTGCGCCCGGTGACGGGGTCGTCAAAAAATTCGGTGTCCCAGCCCATCAGGACATCCGGACCATCACCGAGGGCCACCTGGGTGGGGTCAGTTGCAGCTTCGGCCAGTTTGGCTTCGTGAACGGCCAGTAGCCGTGCCAGCTCAGCATCCGCATCGTAGTTGGCGGGATCGGCGGTGTAAGTGTTCAGTACCATATCCCCCGCCTTAGACCTACACCACTTCGGCTTGGCCTCGGCCGTCGATTTTTTCGACAAGGGGATTCCGGTTTTACGTTTCATGGGGTATCCGTGAAAAAAAACACCCTCCCGGCAGGCGCCGGGAAGGTGGTGAATCGATTACGGGAGCTTGTTGGGAACCTTGTTCGGTTCCTTCGGCTCATCCAGGTAACTGAAATCGATCTGCGGGGCGTTACGGTGACGAGCCTGGTACAGGTCTTCGATCACGCGGTCGTGGTACTTCAGCGCACAAGGAACGTGGCAGATCACGTTTCCATTGGTGTCACGGCACAGGACGCCGGTCTTGGTCGAGGTGTAGTCGGCAATACGGCCAACATCGATCCGGCCAACGCCGGGGATTTTTTGAGAAGACATGTTGATGTCCTTTCTTTAGGGTGCAAGAGCCCTTCCTCCATGATGGGAGGATGCGTAAGGGGTTGCGGGTTGAGGGAGGTGATGCAGCCGCCGACCGATGCCGGTATCGGTCAGCAGTTACGGGGGTACGGAGGAGCGCGGGGGTAGCACATCGTCAAACCCCTTTCTGACCGCCGAGCAGTCGCTCGCCGATGTCGTTGGCGGCTTGGCGCAACCGCTTTTGGGGGGTGGCAAGGTAATGGACTTCGAGGGTGCGCACGGACTTGTGCCGTAATAGCCGCGCCACGGTCAGGACGTCCATTCCAGGTAATTGCATGGCCTGCGTCGCGACCGTTTTTCTGAATAAATGCCACCCCGCCATCTCCAGCCCCGCAGCGGCCAGCATCTTGCGCAGCCACTTGTAGGGCGCGGCCATGTGGCCATTGCCAGTTTTTGCCGGGAAAAGATGCGGGTTCCCGGAGCGGCGCAAAGGCTTGAGCGCTTCCAGGATGACCGCCACCGTATTGGTCAGCGGCAAGGTTTGCGCCTCGCCTGCCTTGGTCATGCGGAGATGGATGACGCAGTTGGCGTAGTCGATGTCGTCTTCCCGAAGCGCGAGGATTTCATTGATCCGCGCTGCCGTCGCCAGCAGAAACTTGATCAAGAGCACGAAGAGCTCTGGCTCTGCAGCCAATGCCGCGAGGAAGTGATCGAGTTCGTCGGATTCCAACGCCTTGGGGCTGGGTGGTGATTCCTTCAACTGGCGCACGCGCTTGAAAGGGTTCTCGACGATGTAACCGAGATCGATCGCAAGCCTGAATACGCTACGTGCCGCCATGAGCACGCGATTGATCGTTGCCGGGTTGAGTTTGCCAAACCGCATCGAGGTGTCACCGTCGAGCATGTGCTGGATCAGTCGCTCGCCATCGCGGTGGTCTATGTCGGCAAGGGCTTTATCACCGACCAGCGCGATTGCGTAGCGCAACCGCGCCAGTGTGTCCTTCCAGGAGCGCTGGTTTTGCATCACCCACGGATGAAAGCAGGTCGTGACGAAAGTCGCGAAGGTCATCTGCCCGGACTTCGGGCTCCGGCCTGCCGCGATGTCATCTTGGTAGCGCTTGGCCAGCGCCGCCATCTCGATGAAGGGCATGACGCCGACTTCGCCAAGGCGGATGCTGGTACGTTTCCCGGTCAGTGGGTCGCGGTAACGCAGGAACCAGACACTTTTTCCTTCACGCTTACCTTGCCGGTAAGTGATCTCGACCACACCGGGCAGGTCGGGGACCCGCTTTTCAGTCTGCTTGGCGGCCCTAGCCTTCAGGTCGGGCGCGTCATTGCCACATGCACGGGACAGGGGATCGACGCGCTGGATACGCTTGCTGCCGATCTTGTCGGCCGGCAGCACGATGATTTCCGCAGACGTGCACGTCGCCGAGACTGGCTGAGCCAGTCCAACGACCGTCGGCGTAATTTTCGTGGAACGGGCCATGCATCTCTCCTTGAGGGGGCCTGCACAGGGGCACAGGCTTCAGGAGAGATGCTCCAGATGGTTTTCAGAGGGCGGACACCAAGGAGGGGCGCCTCGAAGCGTTTGGTGTCCGAATGGTGGTCAACGACCGAATCAGTGGACTACCAGCCACCTACCAGGGGATTTCCCGAGCGGTCGGTGGGCATCTCTGCACTCGACAAACCTTCGTCATGCTGCCGGTGACGGGCCTTGGGAGGGCGCCGTCCGAAGCGCTGATCGTAGTTATAGAGCTGGAGGATCGGCCAGGTGGGCCATGACTCTTTCTTGGCTCGGGCCATTACCCGCTTCAGCATCAAGTCCCGCTTGCGTTCCAGATGTTTGCGCTCAGATTCAGTCAGGGAAACTGGCGGGGCATCGCAGGGCAGGATATTGAGCACATCCATAGCCTTCAGGCTGAGCAGTTCTCGCAGGTGCAAGTTGGATACGTTGCCGTAAAGTTGCAGGCAGAGTTGGGCGCAGGCTGCCGTGAACTGGCCTTGCAGCTTGTAATAGTTGTCTTCAAGCAGCGGCGTTACCCCCTCCTCGTGAGAGGTCAGCACGGTCTTGTAGCGTGCCGCCAGTGCCCGAGAAGCCTCTAAGGTTTGCTCCACACGCAGAGTCTCTTCAGCGTCGAGGGCCTGAACAACCACGGGATGGGCATTGAGTTTGCCGATGGCGTTTGCCATTTTCTGCACGCTCGATGACAAAGCATTGAGCAGCCGATCCCGCTCTTCCAGGATGAGCGCTTCACCTTGGTTACGGAATCGATAGAGGATTTCCTGGATACCGCCCTTGAATAGCCATAACCGCTCGTCCACAGAGACTTGGTCTCGCAGCGCTTCAGGGTCTGTGCCAGGATCGAAGTCGGGTGGAAGTCGTATCCCGCGATCAGGGTCACCATTTCTGAGCACGACCTCCAGCATTTCCCTGAGCTTGTCCTCAAGCAGGTCAGCGATTCGCTGGAGCTGGTCGGCGTCTGGCGACTCCAGTTCCGGAAGGGCTGCGTCAGCCTCTGCCAACCAGGCTGTTCGATCATCGCTACAAAGTCGTTCGCGAATTCCTTGCTCGATGCCCTTTCGCTGCACCGCGAAGGCCTTGAGCCACTCGCTGACATCGGAATTTCCCGTCACGGGTGTTTGCTGGGCAGCAGCATTCGCCATGGTACCCTCACTTCAAAAGGGCCAAACCTATCACGACGTCTTGCACATGGCACCCCCATCAAGCCATCGGCTCGACGGGGCCCCGGGATTCGGTTTGCCCACGTCTGGCGACGCGCCCAAACCGAATCGCGGTGGATCGCCCGGTTCAGCACGCCGTGCTGCCCCGGGCTGAGGGGGCCGAAACAGGTTGTCCGGGGCGGCGGGATAGCGGGGGCAACAAAGCGGTTGAGGTGGATGAGGCTCCAACTTTGAACGCTATATACCCCAACAAGGAAAGTCGGAGCGTTTCCCATCTTGTAGAGACTCCGCGTCACCCCCTACCGGAGACTTCCTGTCTCCCCCGTCATCTCGAAATCAAACAGTCGGATAGTCCAACCGATGAATTCGACGTATGACGCAAAACCCGAAGCCCAGCATCCCACGCATCAAGCGCAATCGCAAGATCGCCAGGCCGGTCAGGCTGGACATTCTTGAGGCCGCGACCGCGCTTCCTGGCAAGGCGACACAGCTCCTGATCGGCATCTGGCTGATGGTCACCATTCAGCAGTCACCGACCGTCAGGCTCAGTCGGGCAACGATGTCCAGGGTCCATGTCTCGCGCTTTGGCGCGACGGACGCGCTGCGACGATTGGAAGCGGCGGGGATCATCAAGGCCTGGCGACTGCCGGGCCGCTCGCCATTGGTGACGATCCTTGAGCCTGGAACGACTCAGCCGCTCAAGCTGGAGCCCCCGGAAGTGATGGGCCGACGGGTCCTTTAACCCTACCTCTCCCGGCGACGTGACGACGTCGAGCGGGAGTGACTGCAAAAAAATGAGGTTTGAGATTCTCCAACGGCAAACTGCCGTTGGAGAATCTATCGTGAGCGGGAGAAACGGCGGCCATGGTCAGCGGTTTCATTTTTGCTGCTACTTATCCCCCGTAGGGGAAATGAAACCACTCAGGCTTCGACCTCTTCCCGAGGGGATGCGGCCGCAGCGAGCACTTGGGCCAGGCGCTGGCTGGCGTCGACCAGTTGCTGATCGGCGAGGAAAGCATAGCGTGTCGCCGTGAGGGTAGAGCCCGGCGCATGACCCAGTAGGTTACCAGCCTGGGTCATGCTTCCGCCCTGATTCAGAATCAGGGTCGCAGCAGATCTCCGAAGATCATGGATTTTGAGATCATTTATGCCGGCTTTCTTGAGTACTCTCTTCCAGGCTTTCTCAGGCGACACCAAGTGCCCCCCGAGTTTTCCGGGGAAGACATACTGAGACTTGCCTTCAGTCAGCCGACGCTCCAACACCTGTCGAGCGATGGCATTTAACGGGATCACCCGGGACTTGCCGCTCTTGGCTCGACTGGCCGGCAAGCGCCAGACACCTTCCTCGATGAATATTTCCTCAACCGTCAGCCCCAAGCACTCTTCACGCCGAGCCCCTGTGGCAATGGCAAACAGGAAGAAATCCGCCGCAACCCGGTTGGGCTCTTCCTCCAGGGCTGCCAGAAAACGTCTCAATTCCGATCCCGCTAGCGTTCGGGTCCGGATGTTCTGCTCAGCGTGCATGCGGATACCGCGACAAGGATTCCGGTCACAGTAGTCGAGCATCTGACTGACGTTCAGCACCCTCTTGAGAAGCTGGAGCAGCCTATTGGCAGTGGCCGCGCAGAGCTCAACCTTCTTGGCATCGTGAAAGCGAATGATGTCGGCCGTCTTCAACTCCTTGAAGCGGAGGTGACCGAAGGCGGGCCGAAGATGCAACCGCCAGCGGGATTCCACATCATCGGCGCTGCGCAGGTGTTTGGCGTTCGGCCAGTACTCGGTGCGGAAGAAGTCATCGAGGGTGATTTCCCGTTCCTCTTCCTGCTTCGCATCCAGGGGATCGATACCTTGGGCGATCTGAGCGCGGAGCTCAAGGGCGATGCGACAGGCGTCCGCTGGGTCGATACCCGGATAGACGCCGATCTTGATCGCCCGCTTGATGCCAGGGCCGGAAGCCCTGGGCATCACGTAGCGGAACAGCCAGCTCTTCATGCCGCGTTTGGTGACGACCAGGCGTAATCCCGGCGGCGCCTCTTCGGAAGTGTATTCAACTTCCTTTCCACCGTGATCAGCTGGGCACGGCGGCAAGGCATCAATGACCTTCCGCGTGAAACGGATACGTCGTTGCATAGGATTTCCTCGGGGAAAAAGACGGTGCCGGCGCGAGCGAAGAACTAGGTATCCGCCGCACAGGGGCGATACACCGGCCGGCACCGTCCATGGGTTGAACAAGGACGTGGGAAGGTGAACGGCAGGCCGGAAAGTGCCAAGCCCGCGTCAGCCGTTCCGGTCCATCTCTGGTTTTTGTGAAGGGTTTCGGGGTATCAGCCGACGGTGCCGAGCAGGGCTACGCCGCCGTATTGCGCCCGGACAACCTCGGCGGGGTCGAGCACCGCGATCTCGTTTCCGCCGACGTCGGCCAGGTACTGGCGGGCATAGGGAAGATCGGTCGTCAGCAGCCACTGGGTTGCACCGTCCATTTCAATTTCCAAGGCGACCAGGCCGGTAAGCAGACACGGGAACTGACGCAGCATGTCGAGGACTGCGAGGCTTTCAGCCAAAACCCGGGGCTGAAAGCCGGCCTCGAACTCCAGCACGGCAGACCTCTCGGAAAAAGCTTCCAGCTGCCCCGCATCACAGCGATCCAGTACATCACCAGCGAACGTGCGCAAAACCGGGTCACATCTTTGCGTATCCACGGCTCAATACTCCGCGGGCCGTAAGGCGGTCGTCACCGAGCGGTCGGCCTCGGAAATGATCCATACCCTGGTATCCGGGTCACCGGGCACCAATGTGTAGCAGGACAGCAAGCGATTCCCGTGGATCAGGGCTTGCTCGTTGGCATGGGCATCTTCAGCGCCGACATCGCCCCAATCCCCGCTGGCGTGGCGAGCCAAAAGGTCGAAGAGATTGACGTGGTAGCGGTCCAGCAGATCAAGCGCGCCGGGTGTCGCGGCCAACTTGCCGAGCGGGAAGCGGGCATGGCCGGGTTTGGGTTGGCTTGCCGTTGATGATGCAGGCAAGGTTTCAGGGGTTGTGTGCATGGTGAATCTCCAGAATGACAAAACGCCGTCGGTGCGCTGGCACAGGACGGCGTCGGGTTAAGGGAAGGAAAAGCGGCGTACGGCGTGGTCAGGCAGCGGGTGTGGCGTAGGTCCGGCAGAAGGCGAGCAGGTCAGGATCGACGCCGGGCTGATCGGCAACGAAAATGTCATAGCCGTAACCGCCATCACCGACCACATAGACCAGCTCCAGGTAACCTTCGGGATGGGCCTCCGCCCATTCAAAGGCTGGCGCGAAGTCAGGGTGCGGAAAACGTGTGTTGTCGAAGAGGTTGCGCAGCACCGAGAAGCCCATTTCGGTCTCCAGCATGTCGGCGGTATCACCGTGTTCCACCACGATGAAGGGGCCAAGCTCGTCGGCATCCCACGGGCAGCACTCGTTGATCTGGCTGATGCGGGTCTCGATCAGCTGGCGCAACCCGGCATCCGGCAAAGCGGCGATGGCGGCTTCATCACGCAGGATGCGCATGCTCACCTTCCTCACTGTCGGCGGGTTGTGCACCGCGAAGCCGCTTGACCTTGCGCCGGCCAGGATGAGATTCGGTTGCGACATCGCCGGGAAACTCCCGCCGGGTCAGGTCGGACGCCGCATCGGCGACCTGGGTTTCCTTGGTGGGTGGAACATAGGGTTCACCGTCTTGCGCCAGCAGGCCGGCCTTCCAGGCGTCCCACGTCTCGGTCAGCTGATGCAGGTGCGCTTGCCCGTCGACCGGCAGCAGCAGCCCTTCGGCCCGCAAAATGGCAGCCAGGAAGCCAGGATGGTTCGAGGACTTGCCTCGCATCGCCGGTGCCAGACACTTGGCGGCAAACGCCTGGGCAGGGTCTGGCGGCAAACAAGCTTCCACCCCCGCTACTGAAAACACTTCACGCGAGTAATAGCCGCCGCCCTCATTCGCGACCAGGGTCAGGTAAAGCTGCTGGCGCTCGGCATCACAGAGGATCTTGTAGGTGATGCCCCCGCCGTTACGGCCGAGTTTCTGGGCGGTGGCGGTCTTGAGGCAGAGATAGGTGGGGACAAACGATTGGGTCATGATCAGGTTCCTCATTCAGAAAAGTAAAAGCCCCGATGACCGGCGAGGCCATCGGGGCACGAAACACAGCAACTAGCAGCAGGCATCACCCCCTCACAACAGCCCTCGCTCGGCAAAGGAGACGGGGGGCGCGTTGCCGGCGACGATGAAGTGGTCGAGCACCTTCACGTCGACCAGGGCTAGGGCAGCCTTCAGGGTGTGGGTCAGCTGCTCGTCGGCCCGGCTGGGTTCCGCCACGCCGGAGGGATGGTTGTGGGCGAAGATGACGGCTGCCGCGTTGCGCTCCAGGGTCAGCTTGACGATCTCGCGGGGATAGACCGCCGTCTGGGTCAGCGTGCCCCGGAACAGCTCGACGTCATCGATCAGGTGATGCTGGGCACCGAGCAGCATCACCCTGAAGACCTCATGCGGCAGACCGGCGAGGCGCAAGCGCAGGTAGTCGCGGACGTGGGCGGGGTCAGCGTAGACATCGCCGGGGCAGACCTGCTCGCGTAGTGCTCGGGCGAGCAGTTCCTTGGCGACCGCCAGGGTGCGGCAGGCGCCGTAGCTCACGCGATGCTCCTGAACAGCAGGCGGTCGGGCGTGCAGCGCGAAGAGATCAGGCAGCGAGTGCCGGGACAGCAGGGCATCGGCGTCCTCGCCCAGCAACAGGCGCAGCAGTTCATCGTCGGACAGATGCTGGATGGCGGGCATGCCACCGTGGCGTTCGGTGGGTCGGGTCATGGTTCAGAATCCTTTCGCCAGAAATGCAAAAGCCCCGATGACCGTGAAGGCCATCGGGGCGAGCGGAGTCAAAAAGGGAAGGCGGATTCAGCGCGGGTAAGGGTTTCCGTCATCGACCAGTTTCTTGACGGCGACGGTGACGAGGGCGGTGATCAGGGCTTCAGCGGCGGGGGCAAAGATGACGGGTAACACGGGCATTCTCCTGGATTCAGTGGATCAAAAATGAAACCCCCGGTGGCCTTGCGGCGACCGGGGGCAGAAGAATGATATTTGTGTGAAAGAGGCGGCTAAAACGCACTGCCGCAATCTCTCAGCATGCTTACGGCACTTCAAACCCTTTTGTATCAGCAGCGACTCCGGCCAAGCCAGGATTGGTCGTCGCGGCATTTTTACAGGTCAGGCTTGCAGTACGTTTTCCGCCTTGTTCAACAACGAGACCCGCTTTGTCCATAGAGGAACTCTCGGCGGTGTAGACAACGTAGCTGGTATTGCCATTGTTGAAACGGTAGTACCACACTCCGCCGCCTGCCAGGGGGTATTCGCCTGCTCCCGCACCTTTAGCATCAAGGCTGATATCCAACGAATTACGATCAAGTCCAAATCGATATTGAACGCCTTTTGCTGATGCACACACTGAAACACTTTTCTTTCCCGTGTTGCAGGCGAAAACGATACCTTCCCCGGGATCGCACAACGAAGCGGTAGCCAATGCACCCGACACGCCAGCCTCCGTTGCCCGGCTTGCTTTCAGCGATTCAGCTGGTTGCTCTTTAGGGGCAGCTTTGACATCGCTCTGCTTTGAGGCACTGCTATCCCTATTCACATTCTGGACAGGTTTCCGAATGATGCACCAAGTATTTCGCCCTACCGTGCTCTGTGACCTCATGTTCGCAGGTATGTTTGAGTCACATCGACCAATTCCAGCCTCAATAACATTTGGGTCATTAAATAAGCAGTACTGATTGCGCCCCTTCGTTTCAGTCGAAGAACCCGACGGACACATAGTCCCAATAGGTAAGGGACCGACAGTAACAGCTGCATGCACCCCCGCAGCTGCAAATAGCCCAATAGCAAGACTTGAGTATAAAGTGATAAGTTTCATGCCATTCACCCCGTGTTGTATGTAATCAAGCTAGTCAGCCAAAGCCGCCATCAGCTTGTCGAACACCTCACGATTCGCCGCGTCGGCGCTATCCTTCGTTTCTCCGAGCATCCCTTCCAGCATCACACGGGCATGCTCACGGGATGGTCCGGTGATTTCATCACGGACTTGGGCGATCAACTTGCTGCACTTCAGCTTGAAGAGCGGCTTTGACTTGGCGTACTCCGCTCGCAGTTCCTCGATGACTGTTGTCAGGGACTCGATTGCGGCTGCCTTGTCGGCGATGTTGTCTTCAGCCTCCAGAAACTGGACGGCAAGGTCGATCTCACCTTCTTCCAGTTCGCCATCGGCGCAAACCATGACGGCCAAGGCCTTCGGCAAACCTTGGGCGTACCGATCAGGTGCCGGTGAAGATGCTGCAGGAGAGGGCAATGCCGGTACTGCTTGCTCTACTACCGTCTGCTGCACTGCTGGTACATCGACGACTGGCTGTGCTGTTTGTTGCTGTTGCGATGCCGCCTTGAAGTCGTTGTAGACGTCGATGAGTTGGTGGAGCAGGTTGGAGGCTTGGGGCGGTTTGACGTAAGCCCCCGACAGGTTGCACGCATTTCCGGGGCCGAGAATCACGTCGAACGACTTGGCACCGATCAGATGCTTGATGCTGCTGAGCTCGTCCCAGCTCATGTAGTTCCGTTGGGTTTTCGTGGTCCAGTCGTTTTTCCAGTAGACGCCCCGCAGGCCGAAGGCCATGCCCTTTTTACAAGATCCCATGACGGTAGCGTCGATGAGTGCCAAAACGGTATCTCGGGGATCGATCGGAAAATTCTGAATTGCATTGCTGAGCTTGTCATGCGGAATCCCGCCGATGACGAACAGGCCATCCGTAGCAAAGCTGTTCAGACTGCGTGCAAGTTGATCTTCTAGGTTCATGATTTTTTAGCGGGGGATCGGAATTCAGTTCAGCCGGGGGGCATAGCTACCCTCGTTGAGAGCGGCAAGGCGTTTTTCGATCGGCGGATGGGTGGAAAAAATCTCGGAGAGGCTCATGCGTCCCGACACCTTGAACGCCGCGTACGCGCTTTGCTCTACCGGAATCTCGGCGGTATCCGCCGACAGCGCCTTGAGGGCGCTCATCATCGGCTCCTTGCCAAGAAGGACAGCCGCGTAGGCGTCAGCCCGGTACTCCCTGCTCCTCGAAAACGCCTTGACAACCAGACTGCCAAGGAAGGTCAGGAGAATTCCGATGGTGGCCTTGACCAGCCACAGGCCTGTTTCGAGCAACCAGCTTCGTTCCTTGCTGAAAAAGTTGAACAGACGCAGGACATTCAGCGGCAGCGTGACGAACAGGACGATGCTGTTGATAACCCCTTGCAGCAGGACGATCCCAAGCATGTCGCGGTTGGCGATGTGGGCAATTTCGTGGGCGGCGACTGCCTGAATCTGATCGCGCTCCATGTTGCCCAACAGGCCGCTGCTGAACGCAACTAGCGCATTACTTGGCTTCGTGCCCGTAGCGAAAGCGTTCATGTCCGGGCTGTCGTAGATTCCAACCTCTGGAACGTGTTCGAGGCCGGCTCGTGCCACAAGATCGACAACGATGGCATGCAGTTGCTCTTCTTCACTTGATGCCGGGTTGTTGGGGTCGATGATTTTGATGTTGTGGGCACGCTTGGCCAGCCACTTGGCGAAAACCAGTGACAGCATGGCACCAGCGAAACCGAGGAACGGAACCAACAGAGCCCCCGGCCCTGTCCAGATCAGGCCTACGGCCAACGCTCCGTTCAACAGCAAAAACCATTTAAGAAACTTGGCGTTGGACAAGGACTTCAATCCCGTCGTCACTACCCCCAGATCTGAGCTTTGATTGTTCATTGCTTCGCGCCCCTGCTCTAATGATTTGACAACACAAAACGCCGAGTAACGTAACGGCGAATTGCATTCTGTCATGCCGTGGGGCCTTGGGCAACCATAAATGTCGGCTTTTGAGTCAACATTTATGCCCTACAACAAGATCGAAAAAACCGGCAAGTCAGCGCAGAACGAAGATGCCTTGGCCGTTCGTCTTTCCCGGAACATCGCCAGCCGGCGTCGTGAGCTCAACCTCACTCAAGCCCAACTTGCCGAACGCCTTTGCGTTGACACGGAAACACTGTCGCGCTTCGAGCGCGGCAAGCATCTTCCTTCGCTGGCAACACTCGAACGCTTGGCCGCACAGCTACAGACGACAGTTGCCATCCTGCTGGAAGAGACTAGACCACAGGCTAATGATGATGCTCTGGCGATGACCGCGTGGCTCATGCGGCTGGGCGAAAATGATCGCGCCTTCGTTCGTGACCAACTTAAGCGGACCTGTGACTACCTGGAGGGGCGGTACCCGCAGGAGTGACCAGAGTCCTCCCGAGTTGCCCACTGTTGTACCCTGCTGTAGAAAATTGTGCCCACAAAGTGATAGCCGCATTTTGGCGGAGCAGGAGACTCCGTGTCCAAGACCAGAAATGGACCAGACGGTCACTAGAAAACAAAAAAGCCAACCGGATGGTTGGCTTAGTTGCTTGTTTTTCCTGAGCTTTTTGGTGGGTCGGGCGAGATTCGAACTCGCGACCAACGGATTAAAAGTCCGCTGC
>ERZ1645187.715-NODE-715-length-32454-cov-9.727121_pt1 | contig 32454 bp, 22 predicted proteins | sample MGYA00575352_ERZ1645187 | MGnify/ENA primary metagenome ERZ1645187 (study PRJEB40837, sample SAMN11349314) | freshwater sediment metagenome | isolation source: river sediment | host: Sediment | place: India: Wazaribad , New Delhi | collected 2017-02-21 ... | reverse complement strand
ATTCTCAATGGAAAAATCCGCGTCGCCCGGGTCAGTTCTCCGCGGAAATCAACAATCCGGCGGGAGATTCCGCCGCACCTCGGTCCGTGGCGGTTCTCCGGCGGCGCGCTCATTTTCGACGTGATCGGATCGGAAGATCGCGTCCTCGAGCAAGGTGCCGGCGGACGTCCGGGCCAACCGGAAGGTGGAACATGACCCTGATCGCATCGACTTTCCGCTTCGCGGCGCTGGCGACGTGCCTCGCGCTCTCGTCGATGACACCCATGGCGAACGCCGAGGATCTCTCCGGCGGCGCGGTCACCGCGATCGGCCGCGGCCAGGCGGTGCCGCGCTTCATCGCCGGCCTCGAGCCCGAGCGGATCGGTCCGAGGAAGCTGCAGATCAATCCCGGCAGCGTCGCCGACTCGGCCGGCACCGCCCTCTACCGGGTGCCGGAACTCGACATCGATCTCGATCACGTGGGCGTTGGTGGCATCGACCGACCGGAATTGCGGAATGGAACGTCCTACCAAGTTTATCTCGTCCGCCAGAAACAGAGCGGCGCCATCGGCGCGCTGATCAGTCCCGCGATCACTTACGGCGAGGTCCAACTGCCGCCGGAATTCATGCTGGTCCGCAAGTTGATGTTCGGCTTCGTCTACGACGAGACGAGATTCGGCGGAATCCCGACTTTCCACCATGCGTATGGCGCGAAGGGCCTGATCACATTCACCGGGGCCGACACCAGCGAGAATTGGATCGCCGTGCGCAAGGGACAGGCCGGGTCCTTCGCCGAGGTCGATCTTTCGAAATGGCTGCCGGATGCCGCGAGGTTGGCGCGCGTTCTGTGCATCACCTCGTCGATCGGCATGCCCGGCAAGGCCTATCTGCGCTCGACCGGGGCACAGAACGTCGGCATCCAGGTCGGCGCCGTCGGCTCCGACCCCTCGGTCGAACTGAGCTTCGAAACCGACATCCGAGTGACCTCGACCCGCGGACTCTTCTTCCGAACGACCGGCGGGGCCCGACTGACGATCATCGTTCTCGGCTATTCGATGACCGAGCCGTCCTGAGACGGCGACGGAGTGGTCGCGGCGGCCGCCTCCCCGGCAGCGAGCCGGGGGCGGCCGAACCGCACGACCGTATTCTCGAGATACGCGTCCAGAACCTCGTGACCGCCACCGACGAACAGACAGGGGTTCTCCGCCGCATAGGCCCGCTGCATCCGACGAACGTCTTCGCGCGCTTCGGGATCACGGACGAGTCGCCGCATCTGCTCGCCGAATTCGGCGACGTCGTAGGTATTGATCGCGTAGGGAACGTCGAGCAGCGCGCGCGCCAAGTGAAGATCATAGGCCAGGCATCGCAACAACGGCTTCTCTCGACCGACCGCCTCCATCCCGACGGCACTGTTGCGCAGGACCACGAGATCACACCGATCCAGGAGCGGCTCGATCGAGACATCCGTCGGTGCGATCTCCGCCCGCTTCGACAAGCCGAAGCGCTCGATCGCCGCCTCAGCGAAACGGGCCGCCGAGACCTCGTCGCGCGGGTGCAACTTGACGGTCAGACGAGCCTCGGGAAACTCCGACATCACCTGCATGATGCATTCGACGATCGGTTCCGAGGTCTCCTTCGGTGCGGGTTGTGAAGCGTAGAGAATGTGGAAACGACCATCTTCATTCCGTTCCGGCAGTGGAGCCCGCTCCGTCAGTGCCGACCACAAGTAACCGACGGTGATGATCCGTTCGCGCGGAAAGCCCCAGAAGTCGACGACGAAATCGGCATGACCGCTGTCGATCGTGGCGTAGTAGTCCATCGGCGGCTGCAGCTGTCGCGCTTGATTGCCGATGAGAGAGAGTTCCACGTCGAGCGAGGGAACCCCGGCGCGATGAAAGCTCTCCATCGCGGAGGCGATGATGAAGTTGCGACCGGGCGACGTGGTCACGAAGGCGGGCCGCACATGGCGGGCCAGCTCGGCGATCCAATCGGCCATACAGTGCATCGCGGCGACGTGAGCGTGAGCCACGTAAGCCTGCGGCAAATCGTGCGCCAACACCGCCGCGTCGAACCGGTCCAACGGCATCTGCTCCTCGGGCCCGCATCCGGAAACGGCGCGACTGGCCTCGACCGTCGCCCAGGCGACCGCCGGTCCCTCCTTGAGAAACGTGTCGTACTGAACGAACTCCAACCAACGTCCGCTCGCCTCACCGAGCGCCTCGAACCTACGGCCGATTTCCGCGGTCTCGGTCGGATCGCCGGCAGTGGCGATGACGACCACCGGTCGATGGCGCAACGCCGCTTGCACGACCCGCTCCAATGCCAGGCGTTCGTTGCGGCCCGACACGGTCCAGACGAAGACCGCGGGCCGGCGTCGATTGTCGCGCCGCCGCGCGGCCTCGATCTTCCGCCGCAGGGAAAGAGCGAGCGATCGGCGATCCGCCGCGGCCTTCGCGAGCGATCGTGGCAGCGTCGCCGGCGGCCAATAGACGAACGCGGGTCCCTTTCGAACCGATGGGCGGTTGATGAAGGCGACGGAGACGCGATCGGCGGGGAGGCGATCACCGACGAGATCCCGCACCGTTCGGTAGAAGGAGTAACGACGAGTGACCACGACCACTTCGTCGTAGTCGCCACCGGCCAGGAGAGAATCGAACACCGTCAGCGCGAGATAATCGTCGAGCATGCGATCGACGATCGCCATCTTCATGGCGAAGGGCGCATGAGCCAGACCCGGGAGGACGGCGAGCGCCTTTTCGGCCGCGAGGGAGGACACGCGTTCGCACCCGCGGTGAACAGCCCACCCTTCCTCCTTGTACCAGATGTCGCGTGGCGGGTGATGGAAGGTCCAGTTGGGGAGCGGCTGCCGCGCCAGATCGAAGAGGATCGGGAAGGAAACCGTCACCCGAGTGGCGCGCGGCAATCCCTTCAACGCGGCTTCGACCTGATCGGGCCCGGCCTCCGTCACGACGAGAAGGTTGCGGCCGCGAAGTTTCGCCGGATCGGGGCCGTTCGCCTTCGCCGACATCAGTTCGACCCAGTGCGGATCGTCGTAGGGCAACACCCCGAGCTGACGCACGAGATCACGTGCAACCATGCCGCCCGACGTATTCGGACGAGCTTTCGCATAGTTCCGCAGATCGTCGAGAGCTTCGGCGAAGTCGTGCCTGTAATAGGAGACGAGCCCCCGCAGCAGAGCGAATTCCGGCCCGGCCGCTCGGCCCTCGGCAGATCGCGGCCAGTCCAGGAAGCGCTCGCACACTCGCCGCATCAGAGCCATGTCGAAGACGTGTCGCTCGACGAAGTCGGGCATGACGGAGATTGGCAGAGATGCGAACACACTCGGATCGGTCGCAGCGCGACGCGCGAGCAGCGCCGCCGCACGACCGCCATACGACTCCGAGCCGGATGCACCTTCGAAGGGCACGAGGAGGGCAGAGCCGCACTTCGGTGCCCCCGCCACCGACGTCTCTCGCGCCTTGCGGGCCTCGTCCGTGGCACGCACCGCACCGGCCGTCTTGGCGACCACGCGGGTCAATGGAGAGGACGTGTCGAGGACGACCAGACGACCCGGTTGCGCCGTCCGTACGACGTCGATCGTCCAGCGTTGTGCCGCCAGAAGCGCGGCGAATTCAGGCACCTCCGCGCAGTAGCGCGGCAGCGCGTGCCGCAAAAAAACCTCGGTGACGGAAGTCGCCGCCGGTCCGGCGCGGCCCTCGACACCCGCAGGCGCGTGCCATCGACCGAGCACGACCCGGCAACCGGCCTCGAACGCTTCGCCGTGAACGAAGCCGACGGTCCCCTCCGTGCCGTCGCCACTCGCCAGGACGTCCGCTTCGAAGTGCGGATCGGCCCCCTCGATGAATGCCAGAACCGGACCTCCACGCCGCAGGCGCTCGATTTCGGCGATCACTTCCGCCCGTGTCTCCGGCGTCACTCCCGCCATGACGAAAGTGCTGTCGTAGCTCATCCGAGACGGTATTTCCGGCATCGCCCGTGCCGCCGCATCGACCGCTTCCCGACTGGCCCAATGCACGAAGCCCGGAGCAGCCGGCAGAGGCGGCACGAGACGGACGGTGTGGACCGGCAGATCGGGCCGGACCGCACCACAGACGGCCTCGGCCGCCACGAAGAGCCCGGGACGTCCGACGACGATCGAAACAGCATCCCATTCGTCGGCCCGCAGACGCCGTTCGACCTCGAGCAACACCTGCAGATCCGGTTCCGCCAGATTCTTCAAGACCTCGGCGAGCATCGGGACCGCCGCCGCGACCGCAGGGTCGTCCCCGTTGATCCGACGAACGATGCGCTGGCAGGCTCCCTCGAGAAGCCGCTCGGACGGGCTCTTCACCGTCACGGCGCCGTCGTCACTCTCCTTTGAAGCATCACCGCCGACGGCGATGGCGACGCCGCGAGATGCGCCGAGGCGGACGACGGTCGTCTCCGCCGTCACCCCTCCGCCCCCCCCCGGAAGCGGTCCACCATCGGCGTCGGCGAGAACGAGTAGCCTCCCTCCGCGGAGCGGACCATCGGGACCGCTCGGTCCGGCTCGGAGGTGTGCGACGAAATTCGGATCCGTGAGATTCCGCAGATTCGTCAGTCGAGCGAGCTCGGCCGCCAATTGGCCGGCAGCCTCCTTGGGATGCCTTGCCGCGAAGCGCTCGAGGTATTCGACCGCTTCATCGAAAGCATGCCGATGAAACGCGAGAAGGCCCAGAAAGAGGAATTGCGAAGGATCGACTTCCTGTTTCGCCGCGTGTCTCGTCGCTTCCGCGGCAGACTCGGAGGAGAGAAAGGCTGCGAGAGCATCGGGATCGAAGAGCAAGCGGGCCGCCTGGGCCGAAGGGCCGACCAAACGGGCCGGGGCGGCACGCCGCCGGATCTCGATCGGAACGGAACCGACCGAACGGCCTCCCCCCCATACCGAAACCCTTCCGGATCGGAGGATCTCACGAAGGCTCGAAATCGTCGCTCTCGTCTTTTTCTTCAGCTTTTTCCGCATCCGCGCGAACACCGAGACTTCTCCCGTCTCCGACCGAACGATGACTTCGGTGCGAGTCTACGAAAAACAGCGCCGGACCGGCGACATCGAATTCGTCGAACGCCGTTCGCGACGACCTTCGATTCTCGAAGGACCTCACGTCACGCCGAATTCCGGAGCGGTCGAAATCCGTCCGAACGACGGCTGATCTTCCGGTGAGGCCTCGATCGCTCCACCGATGCCACCGGGCGGCGCCGAAGCGGCCCGGCGACACGACAGAGGCGTCAGAAAGCCGCTTGCAGCGTGTTCGACGTCTGCACCGGCTGCGCCGCCAGCGTGAAGATCATGAGCACCTTCTGCAACTCGTTCAGCGGAGCATTGGCCACATAGAGCATGTCGCCGTTTCGAACTTGGAAGCGTTGTGCCAAGAAATAGGACTTCGCATCACGAAGATTCACGTGATAGACGACCGGCACTCGCGTCTCCCCCGCCGCCAGAGGCCATTGCGGAGCCAACTGGCGAACGAGAGACGCGTCCTCGTACCGCATGAGAAAGACGCCGTAGGGGTCGGAACGGTTGTCGATCAGACCTCCGGCCTTGGCGACCGCCTGTTCGAGCGTGATACCGGCGGCGTCGAAGGGGACGACGGCATTGCGCGAGGCCGCACCGAAGGCGGTGAAGGTCTGCGGGTCACGAACCACCGTGATGACGTCGTCGGGGTGGACGAAAATGTTCTCCGATGCATTGGAGATCAGCACCTGCATCGGCATCGTGATGGTGCGTCCGTGGCGCTGCAGCTTCACGAAGCTCTCGTGTGCAGGGCTTCGAATGCCGCCGGCAGCCGCGATGACGTCCAGGACACGATCCCCCTTGGCGGACAGGGGGACGCGGGCACCGTTGGTGACTTCGCCGACGACGGTCGCCGTATTGGACAGATTTCGCGTCACGGTGACCAGCACCGACGGCTCGATCGCCTTGCCGGCGAGACGCTGTGTGATCGCAGTTTCGACCTGCGGCGAACTCAGGCCCACGACGCGGATTCTGCCGGCATAGGGCACCGTGATCGCCCCGTCCCGCCCGACGACCTGTTCGGGAATGTTGGCCGAGCGGGCACCGGAGGAATTCTTGTCCGAACCCGACTGGGAGAACAGTCCGCCGGCCGCCGCCTCCCAGATCGACACGCTGACGACGTCACCGACGCCGATGCGCTGGTTCGGCGCGGCTTCGCGCCGACCGAAAGAGGTGGAGAAGGTGCTCGGCCGCTTCTGCGCCAGCAGCTTCACGACCGAGTCGTCGAGATCGCGCACGAGATAACCGTCGGTTTCGCCGTTGCCGGCCGACCGCTCGATCTCCGAGGACGTCGGTCCGGCCGAGGGAACGACCGAACAAGCAGCGAGGGCTCCCGCCATCGCGGTGACCAGACCGAAACGATTGGGTCTCTTCATCACTTGATAAGTGCTTCCGCCGTTCGTCATGTCGCGCATATATATCATGTGGACCGCCGACCCAAACACTCGAAACGCCTTCTCTCCGGCCGAACCGCGATCGAGTGTGGCAATTTGGCCGCGAGCGGGCTTCCCGACTTGCGTTCCGGCACGATTCTTCTCACGAATTTCTTTCGATTTCATGGAGTTGTCGGAAGCGAGAAGCGGAACGCCCCTCGCTTTCCGCGGCGACTTCGACCGCCGGCTCACCCTCCGCCGTCCGGGGCGCGCCGCGCGTCAGGCGCCGCCGGCGGCGTCCGTGGCCCCGCGGAGGAGGACCTCCGCGAAGGCGAAGTCGAGCGGGGTGTCGACGTCGACGGACCGATCGGCCGGCATCTCGTGGGCGAGCGTGCTGTCGTCGTAGAAGCCACGCAGCCGCCTCAGCCGAGCGACGTCGGCGACGTAGACGGCCCCGTTCAACGAGACGATCGGTCCCTCCTCGTCGGCGAAGACGCCGGTGCGCACGAAATGCGAACCGCCGACGATGCGACCGTAATGATTCCGCGGCTTGGGAAGCGCGTTGACGCTGACCACGGCGTGCACGTCGGTTTCGACGCGCAGACGCACGCAGGCATCGATGTCCGCCGCGCTGCGCAGGGGCGAGGTCGGCTGCAACAAGACGAGTTCGTCGAAACCGTCGGCGACCCGATCGAGCGCATCGAAGATCACGTCCATCGAATCGGCGGTGTCGGTCGCGAGTTCCGGCGCGCGCACGAAGGGCGCTTCGCATCCGCAGGCGCGCGCGACCGCGATGATCTCTGCGTCGTCGGAGCTGAGGACGACGCGGTCGACGGTCGTGGAGGCGAGCGCGGCGGCGATCGTCCACCCGATCATCGGTCGGCCGGCGAGCGGCAGCACGTTCTTCCGCGGTAGCCGCTTCGAACCGCCGCGCGCGGGCACCAGGGCGAGAACTCGGCGTCCGGCGATCATGTGATTGGCACCACGGTCGAAGGCGGGACGGGTTTTCCCATCGCCTGGAGGAAGACTTCGAGATTGAGACGATGGAGCTTCGCCGATTCGGCGTAACCGGGAAGGCTCGTCGTGCCGCCGTCGAAGATCTCCGCGGCGATACGGCCGGTCAACTCCGACTGGCGCATGATCGGAAAGGCGCGCTCGCCTGGACTCCAGCCGCTCGCCCCGTCGGCGACCCAGGCCTTCTGCAGGGTCTCGGCGATCAGGATGCGTTTGTCGCGGCTCAGCAGCGCGATCGCGTGCGGCGCGTTCCCGTCGATGCGGCCGTTCAGCACGAAATCACACCCGGTCGCGGTGACGCCCCGCAGAGTGCCGTGGAAGTCCACGGCTCCGGCGTGACGGCTGACCCCCTCGACCGGACGCAGATCGCGACCATCAAGCGTCATCTCGCCCCCGCAGCCCGAAAGGAAGGCGACGAGGTCGAGAAAATGGATGGCGTTGGTCGCCAATCCGTTGGTTCGGTTGAGGTCGACGACCATTGTGAAGGGAGCGTCGCCCAGTTCCTTCCGCAACTCCGAATAGATCGGCCACGCCCGCCGCGGCGTGTTGACGAAGGCCGGGATCCCCCGTCGAGCGAGCAGGTCTCCGAACTCGTCGAGGTCCGCGATCGACTGAAACAAGAATTTCTCGAGGATCAGGGCGCCGATCTCCCGCCCGTCCATCACGCGCGTGGCGACCGCCCGCCGAACCCCGGCGGAGGTGGCGACGACCACCAGGTCCAGGTGAGTCGGAAGAGCGGAGGGCGATTCGCAGAACTCGAAGGACAGTCGATCGTCGGCCGACATCTCGGCGACCCGCCGGCGCGACAGGTCCAGCGCCGCGGCGTCGGGCTCGACCGCCCAGATGCGGGCCGGGCGCCCGAACGAGGTCAGTCCCTGGAGATGGCGCGAGCCGATGTTGCCGCATCCGACGACCGCGATGTTTCTTTCTGCCGGCATGTGTTCATGGTCCCGTGGAAGAAAGTGGGTTCGATCCGGAGGTCAGTTGGGGCGGTCCTGATCGCCGTCCGACTTCACGATGTGAACACTGTCGCGCCAGGGACGATCCTTCCAAGGGCTGGCCCCGACGATGCGCGTGGCATAGTTCATCTTGCGCGTCTGCGCGACGAAGGGCTGGAACAGGCAGGGCGTCACCACGTCGGCGCGATCGAGTTCCTCGTACCAACCGCGCGCCCGCAGCACCGTCTCGTCGGGGCAGGTCGTGTAGTGGTCGATGAAGGCGACGCCGTGATCCGCGCCGAGTCCCTCGATCGCGGCGAGCAGGGCGTTCCAAGCGACGTCGTCGCCCGCCGTCACCTCGATCAGACGGAGCACCTGCTCGTCGCGATCGCGGATGCGTTCCAATCGGAAGACCGCCCCACCGATCAGACTTCCGCTCGCGTCGCGGGCGAAGAGCAGTCGATAGGTGAAGCGCGGATGCTCGAGATAGCGCCACCGCAAGAAGGAAGCGTCGCGATGGATGCCGTAGTGACCACGACGCGTATAGGCGGTCCAGAAAGCATCCCAGTCGAGCGGAGGCTCTCCCTCCGTGACCGTCACGCCGGGCGGGACGCGGCGATCGACGGACGTCGTCGTTGCCAACCGCTCGTTCACCCCGTCGCCGGACAGCAGACGGGAGGCGGCGTCGGTGTCGACGAGACGGACGTAGCGGGGGGTCGCGTCGGCGCAGGTGTAGCGCATCGCCCGATACATCGGGATGACCGCGAGGTTGATGCCGATGAGGCCGTAGCAGGTGAAGGGCAGACGGTGAGCGCCGGTCATCAGTTTGGTGCCGATGCCCTGATCGACGTAATCCGGCGCCGACATCAGGTTGGTCAGCCATACGCCCGGCGCGACGTCGCCGTCGCAATTGAAGTCGGTCGCCTGCAGACCGACCATGCCGACCATGCGGTCGCCGTCCCAACAACCGAGCGCGGCCAAGCCCGCCTCGGCGAAGACCGGACTACGTCGCGGCGACAACTGCCATTCGAGAAAGCTCCGATCGCGGGCGAGGACGTGGCCCGCTCCCCAATAGCGGCGGAAAAACTCCACCGTGCCATCGATTTCGGAAGGAGCGACAAATCTCTGGACGATGTTCATGCGGTTCCGTCCCAACGGGGATTCCCGGCCCGCGGATCCGACCGGGACCTCGCGAGCCGACTCGAGCCGGCGGCGTCAGCCCCGCGCCACCACCGAATGAAGGCCGGCGATGGTCGAGATCTCTTCCGGTTCGAGTTCGGCGATGTCGATCGGGATCCCGGTCCGCTCCTCGATGTAGAGGCACATCTCGATGTAGCGATGGCTGTCGATCGCACCGGATTCCAGCAACTCGTCACCGGCTCCGAGCTTTCGAAGAACATTCGCATGCTCGGGAATCGTCTCGACGAGATAATCGACCACCATGCGATTGAATTGTTCCAGGTCCATAAGTGTCCCCTGTCTCTGCTAGCCGTTTCGCCGCTCACCCGCAATCGGTCGCCGATCAATCTTTCTCGATCTGCGTCCAATCGAGCCGCGGCTGTTCGAGGAGATTCCTCGGATCCCCCTGATGTCCGGACATGAAGCCGACGACGATTCCGAAGTCTCGCATGATCGCCAGGGTCGCATCGTCGTAGGACCCGCTCGGATAGGCGACCGTATCCGGTCGCGCGCCGAGAACGTCGGTCAGGTGGTGGAGGTTGATCGAATATTCCTCGAGCTGCAGATCGGCGCGCCACGTCCCGAGATTGGTCGGGTGGGTATCGGAATGTAAGCCGACACGATGTCCCTCGCGCGCGAGCCTCCGCAGGTCGTCGTCGCTCATCCAGATCGCGCGCGCCGCTTCGGCCAGGTCGTAGTTCAGCCGATTCATCATCGTCAGACAGGTGGCGTCGTAGTCGCTCGCCGGCAGAATGCGATCGCGGACGTAACGGAAACGGCGATCGGCTTCCGAGTAGAACGCATAAGCCGAAAGATGCTCGAAAGCCGCGGTACTGTCGCGGGTCCGTTCGATTTCCGGCCAATCGGCACGCTGCGAGAGAGCTTCGTAGAAGGCGTCGTAGAACGCATCGACCGAACCGAACCGCGTGTTTCGGAAATAGCGAATGAGCTCGAACATTTCGAGCTTGCCGCGAAACACCGAAGAATAGACGAAGAAGAAGGCCTTGAGACCAAGATCGTCGAGCACCGGCAGGGCGATGTCGATCTGGCTCGCCAGAGCGTCGTCGAACGTCAGACAGCGATCACGGGGATCGAGCCGCCCTTCGATCGACCGCGCGACCCATTCTTCAGGCGAGAGGAGATGGCCCCTCGGCATCGAGGACAACAGCCGATGCAGTTCTTCCGCCTTCAACGCCCCTTGGATGAAGGGGTACTCGCCACCGACAAAATGATGGAAGATCAGTCCGAGCGCGTGATCGCCGACAGCTTCTACCACTTCACCACTTCCTCTGCTTGCCCGAACCCGCGGAACTTCTCCGACACGGCGCGGGAGAGTCGACCGCCGTCGTTCATCACCTCCGAGGGAAACGACGCGCGGCCACTCCCCTCGTCACCTCCGTCGATCGGTTCGGGACCTCGGCGTCCATCCCCATGGGACCGGGAAGGTACGCGTCCGTCGCCCCGATGGGTCGAAGCCCCCGAACGACGAATTCGTGTTCCCTTCGAGAAAAAAACGATCGACGACGATCGCCCCACGGGTCCGCCGACCAAACGCCGAGTCCCCTCCGACCTCAACCCGTCGTCGACACCAGACGGGGGCTGCGGGCGCGCCGGCCAGCGGTCATGAACTCGAGACTGCCGACCTGATGTTGCGCCCGGTTATAGTCGGCGTGCGAGCCGATGTCGATCCAGAACTCGCGCAACGGGAAGGCTCCCGGCTGCTGTCCTTCCGCGATCAGCGACTTGAACAGGGTCGGCATGCCGAATTCCCCCGTCGCGGGAATATGCCGGAAAGCAGGCGGGCTCAGCACGTAGATGCCGGCGTTGATGAAGCACGAATAGTGAGGCTTCTCCACGATGTCGGCGACGAAGGGGCCGTCGAAATGCACGACGCCGTAATCGATCGGCACCCTCTGCTCGCGGATGCACATCGTGGCCGCGCCGCCGTGCCGACGATGAAAGTCGATCAGCGAGAAATAGTCGATGTTGGTCAGAATGTCGCCATTCATGACCAACACCTGTTGCGGCAGCGGCCGAGGCAGGAGCGCCAACGCGCCGGCGGTGCCGCGCGGTTCGTCCTCCTCGAGATAAGAAATCTCGGCGCCCCAGTTCGATCCGTCGCCGCAGAACGCGCGAATCATGTCACCGCGATAATTGATCGACAGGAAGATCCGCGATATGCCGTGCAATACCAGCGAGCGAATGATCAACTCGATCATCGGTCGCCCACCCACCGGCAGCAACGGCTTCGGCACGTTGTCGGTGAGCGGGGCGAGACGCTTTCCGAGGCCGCCCGCCATGACGACCGCCCAGGCCCCCTCGAGCGGAGTGCTGGCCGGACGCCGGAGCTCGAGACCGACCAGCCGCCCCTCTTCGTCGACGATCGGCAGGTGGGCGATGTCCAGGGCTTCCATGCGAGCCAGGGCGGCGTGCTTGGGGATCGGCGCGGTCGCGGTCTTCGGATTGCGATTCATCGCCGACGAGATCGGCTGCGAAAGATCCTTGCCGGCGAGCATCGCGCGTCGGATGTCGCCGTCCGTCACGATGCCGACCAGATGCCCTCCGGCATCGACGATCACCGCCAACTGGAGGCCGTTCGAATCGATGACTCGCACGGCATCCGCGATTTTCGCGTCGCCGGTCACGACCACGCTGCGCCAGCCTTCTTCTTGCATTTTAGTACGAACCCAATCTGTTGATCAGTACGCGGTTGACCTGATTGCAGCGCGTGGACGCGATCGTCGCTCGTTACCTGGTAGAAATCCGTTCCCATCCGTGAACAATAGAATTATAAGGCGACACCGCTGTCAATGCCGCATATCGGTGACCATCCCGAATGTCGAGTAGAAACTTCTTAGTCGGCGAATAGTAACCACTCACCCCCAATACTCGCTCGTCTGTGTCTGGAATATCACGAATCCGAGCGCAGACGAGAGTCTTGGGATGTCGACAAAATACAGCAACAAGAGTTTGGTTTGATGTCCCTGCTTTCTCGAGGCAAGATTCTAGTTACTGGAGCCGACGGCTTCATCGGGTCGCACTTGACGGAGAGCCTGGTCAGGGCGGGCGCGGACGTGAGGGCGTTCGTCTATTACAATTCCTTCAATTCGTGGGGATGGCTCGACAATTGCGCCCCCGACGTCGCGGGGAAATTCGAGGTCTTCGCCGGCGACATCCGCGATCCGCACGGCGTCGCGGAAGCGATGAAGGGATGCAGCGTGGTCTTCCATCTGGCGGCGCTGATCGCGATTCCCTTCAGCTATCATTCGCCCGACGCCTACGTAGACACCAACGTCAAGGGCACGCTCAACGTGGTGCAGGCGGCGCGCCGACACGGCGTCGAGCGGGTGCTCCACACCTCGACGAGCGAGGTCTACGGCACCGCGATCTATGCGCCGATCGACGAGGCTCATCCGCTGCAGGGCCAGTCGCCCTATTCGGCCTCCAAGATCGGCGCCGATCAGATCGCGCTGAGCTTCCATCGCTCCTTCGACACGCCGGTCACCGTGGTACGGCCGTTCAACACCTACGGACCACGTCAGTCGGCCCGCGCGGTGATCCCGACGGTAATGTCGCAGATCGCGGCCGGTGAGCGGCGCATCAAGCTCGGCGCGCTGATGCCGACCCGCGACTTCTCCTTCGTCTCGGATACCGCCGCCGGCTTCATGGCTCTCGCCGAGGCCGACGCGGCGGTCGGCGACGTGGTCAATCTCGGTTCGGGATTCGAGATCTCGATCGGCGACACCGCCCGCGCGATCGCCGAGACCATCGGCGTGGAGATCGAGATCACCTCCGACGAGCAGCGCCTGCGCCCGGAGAAGAGCGAGGTCGAGCGGCTGCTGTCGTGCACGGACAAGGTGCGCGCGCTGACGCCGTGGCGCCCGGCCTACGGTGGGCTCGACGGTTTCAAGCGCGGCCTCGCGGTGACCTACGAATGGTTCCGCGATCCCGCCAATCTGTCGCGTTACAAGCACGGTCTCTACAATGTGTGATGGGGTCACCATGCATCTGGCGAATTCGACCTTCGATCCGGAAGCGGCGTTCGCCGCGATCGAGCGAGTCGTCGGGGCGACGCGAACGCACAGCGGTCGGCCGGTTCAGTTGCACGAGCCGTTGTTCGAGGGGAAAGAGCGGGACTACGTGATCGACGCGATCGACAGCACGTTCGTCTCTTCCGTCGGAGAATACGTCAATCGCTTCGAGCGTGAGATCGCCGCGATCTGCGACGTGGAACACGCGGTCGTCACGGTGAACGGGACGGCGGCGCTGCACATGTGCCTGTTCCTGGTCGGCGTGAAGCCGGGCGACGAAGTTCTGGTGCCGGCCCTGACCTTCATCGCCACCGCCAACGCGGTCGCCTATTGCGGCGCGGTTCCGCATTTCTGCGACGTGACCGAGCGCACGCTCGGCTTGGCGCCGGAGAAGCTCGAGGCACACCTCGACCGCGTCGCGGAGCGGGTCGGCGGCGAATGCCGCAATCGGCTGACCGGTCGACGGATCGCGGCGGTGATGCCGATGCACACCTTCGGTCATCCGGTGGAGCTCGACGAGTTGCGGGAGATCTGCGACCGATGGGGTCTGCCGTTGGTCGAGGACGCCGCCGAGGGGCTGGGCAGCCGCTACAAGGGACGGCACGTCGGCGGCTTCGGACGCGTCGGCGGGTTGAGCTTCAACGGCAACAAGATCGTGACCACCGGCGGCGGCGGCGCGATCCTGACCAACGATCCGGACCTGGCGCGGCGCGCCAAGCACCTGACCACCACGGCCAAGCGCGCCCACGCCTGGGAGTTCAACCACGACGAACTCGCCTGGAACTACCGCATGCCGAACCTGAACGCCGCCCTCGGCTGCGCCCAGCTCGAGCAACTGCCGACCTTTCTGGCGGCGAAGCGGCGTTTGGCGGATGCCTATGTGGAGGCCTTCGAGGCGGTCCCGGGGGCTCGCGTGTTTCGCGATCAGCCGTTCGCGGAGAGCAATCACTGGCTCGTCGCCATGCTTCTCGACGAACCCGGCGTGCCGGTTCGCGACGCCTTCCTGAGGCTCGGCCACGATCGCGGCGTCTCGCTCCGTCCCGCCTGGGCGGCGATGCACCGTCAGCCGATGTATCTCGACTGTCCGCGCGACGATCTGTCCGTCACCGAAGACCTGGAGGCGCGGATCATCAACCTTCCCTCCTCGGTCTTCATCGCGCGCGATCATGACGCTTGATGTCTCGATCGTCACCGGCACCCGGGCGGATTGGAGCCTGCTGCGCCCCCTCGCTCGGGCGCTGCGGGACCATCCCGGCTTTCGGCTCTCGATCGTGGCGACCGGAAGTCATTTGGTGGAGCGGTTCGGCCGGACGGTCGACGACGTCCGCCGCGACGGTTTCGAGGTGACCCACGAGCTTCCCATTCTCGACGAAGTCGACGATCGCGCCGCCACGACGCGGGCTGTCGCCCGGGCGGTCTCAGGTTTTTCCGAGACGCTGGCGGCGGCGCCCCCCGATCTCGTGATCGTCCTCGGCGATCGCTACGAGATACTGGGGATCGTCGAGGCGGCGGTCCTCATGGGAGTGCCCGTGGCCCATCTCTGCGGCGGCGACGTGACGGAGGGGGCGTTCGACGACTCCCTGCGCCACGCGATTTCGAAACTCGCCCACCTGCATTTCCCGTCGAACGAAGAGGCGGCGCGGCGCCTCCTGGCGATGGGCGAGGCACCGGAGCGCATCGTCACGGCTGGGAGCACCGGCCTCGACAATCTTCACCAGACGCCCACCCTGTCGCGTCAGGAGACGTTCGAGGCCCTCGGGCTCGAGGTGTCGGACACATTGATCCTCGTCACCTTCCATCCGCCGACGCTGTCGGACGTGCCCGCCGAGGACCAGTTCGCGGAGTTGGCGGCGGCGCTCGACGCCTTGCCCGAGGACGTGGCGGTGGTGTTGACCGGCAGCAACGCCGACCCCGCCGGACGGCGTCTCACCGACCTGGCCGAGACCTACGCGCGAGGCCGCCCCCGGACGGTGTTCCGTGTTTCGCTCGGCGGCCTCTACCCCTCGGTGATGCGCCAAGCCCGAGCCGTGGTCGGCAACTCGTCGAGCGGGCTCTACGAGGCGCCGTCCTTCGGTATCGCCACCGTCGACATCGGCGATCGGCAGAAGGGGCGATTGAAGGCCTCCTCGGTGATCGGCGCCCCGCCCCGCCGCGACGCCGTCTCGTCGGCGATCCGCGAGGCGCTCGCCGGCGACTTCCGTGATACCGTCAATCCCTATGGCGACGGCCACGCGGTCGAACGCATCGTGGCGCGGCTCGAGACGATCGACGATCCGCGCAGCCTGTTGGTGAAGACATTCCACATGGTAGGCACATCGTGACCGAAAACCGCCCCGCCGCAGTGACCATCATCGCCGAAGCCGGCGTCAATCACAACGGCAGCCTCGACATGGCGTTGCGACTGGTCGACGCGGCCGCCGACGCCGGCGCCGACATGGTCAAGTTCCAGACCTTCAAGGCCGAGAAGCTCGTCACCCGCGCCACCCCGAAGGCCGCATACCAAGTGCGCAACACCGGATCCGACGACGGTCAGCTCAAGATGTTGCGGCGGCTCGAGTTGGACGAGGCCGCGCATCACCGGCTGGTCGAGCACTGCGTCGCTCGGGGCATTGGCTTTCTCAGCACGCCCTTCGACGACGAGAGCACCGACTTTCTGGTCGGCCGGCTCGGGGTCGACACGCTGAAGGTCGGTTCCGGCGACATGACGAACGGACCGCATCTGCTGCGGCTCGCCGCCATCGGCACCGACATCATCCTGTCGACCGGCATGGCGACGCTGTCCGAGGTCGAGGAGGCGCTGGGGGTGCTGGCGCACGGTCTCCTCGGTCGTGACGCGCCGGGGTCGGCGGCCTTTTCCGCGGCGTTCGAGGACCCCGAGGGCAAGCGGTTACTCGCGGAGAAGGTCACCCTGCTGCACTGCACGTCGAACTACCCCGCGCCGGCCGACGAGATCAATCTCGCCGTCATCGACCTCTATGAAAAGGTCTTTCCCTGCGTCGTCGGGTTCTCCGATCACAGTGACGGGATCGCGATTCCGATCGCGGCGGTGGCGCGCGGGGCTCGGATGATCGAGAAGCATCTCACCCTCGATCGCGCCCTCCCCGGTCCCGACCACGTGGCCTCGATCGAGCCGATGGCGTTCGCCGAGATGGTGCGCGGCATTCGCGAGGTCACGGCGGCCATCGGCGTCGGGGTCAAGGTGCCGACCGCCGGCGAGCGCAACACCATGGTCGTGGCGAGGAAGAGCCTCGTGGCGGCTCGTCCGATCGCCGTCGGAGAGATCTTCGATCGCGACTCCGTGGTGATCAAGCGGCCGGGGAATGGCATGGCGCCCAACCGGATCTGGGACATCGTCGGCCGGCGCGCCACGCGGAGCTACGCCCCCGACGACCTCGTCGCCGAGGAGCTGGAGCCGTCCCTCTCCCGGAAGTCCGAGGCGTCCGATCGCTGAGACCGCCCGCCCCGTGGCGGATCGGACCATCCTCCGTCGGTGCCCGGTGGATGGTGGGAAAACGGTCGAGACGAGCGGCCGACGCGTCGGCCGGAGGGGGGCGTCGTGGTTCGAACCCGGTCGGCGTCGATGCCGAGCGACGGCGCCGCCGGCCCGCCTCCGCGTCGAGGACCGGACCGCGCCGGCGATGTCCGCTCCGGCCGGTGACGACGGACGGCATGGGTGGCCGAGAGCGCTCCGGACACCCCGAGGGCTACGATCAGGCCCGTACCTCGAAGCGATATTGCGCACGTTCGGCGACCAGGCCGGCGAAAATAATGAATACGAGAGACCCGAGGAAATACGTGACGTTCGCGTCGTCGCTCGAATACTCATAGAAATAAGACGATTTCATCAATTGAATGCCGTGCAGTAGCGGATTCCAAAGGAAATAGATCTTTCCTTCGTCCGGCATCTGCTCCGTGACCATGGCGACTCCCGAAAAAATATAGAGGACGCGCAGGACGACCAGCAGAAAGCGGCGGATCGCCGGAAATATCGTGAGGGCGTAGCTTCCGATCATACTGAACGAGAGAGAGAACAGCCAAATCGTCACCCAGTAGAAAAAATACGTCAGAGGTGCTCGAACCTCCATTCGGGCGACATCCAACACACTCATGATCCAGAGCATGAAGGTCGAGGAGATGAAATAAGTCAGGAAGTAAAATATGGATTTGGCGAGGAAGACGTCGAAGCGCGATACACCTGGAAGGTAACAGAGAACGAATTCGCGCCCGAGCCCGGTCCCGATCTTGGTGAAGCACGTCCGGAACATCAGCCACGAACAGACCCCGATGATGGCGAAGGGGATCGCCGGCATCGAATAGATGACGGTATGCCCGAAGGCGTAGTAGAGGCTGATGACGAGCAGGACCTGCAGAACCGGCTCAACCGCCAGCCAAAGGAACGCGTAGGGCTCGGTTCCGGAGGTGGTGGAGGCATAGTGCGCGAGCAACGCTCCGGTGACGCGAAGTTGCGTCCGCAGCGCGTGAATCAGTCCGTGAGGCGTGCGCTGGAGTTGCTCCGCGGTCGATTCGACGTAGTCGTCCCAATTGTCCTCGATCGGGACCACGGTCGGTCCGGACGCCGATTTCGACGGCAACTGCGGCGGCTTCGGTGGGGCGGCCCATTCGGGAACGCGAATGCCGGCCTCTCGTGCCGCGGCGAATTCCGCCTCGATCTGCTTGATCGCGGTGTCGATCAGCGACAGCACTTCACGATGCTGCTTCGAGTTGAATTCGTCCGGTCTTTCCGAGAAGTAGTCGTTGGCCAGAGCGATCACGCGCCGATACAACAGGCCTCTCGAACTCGCCGAAAGGTCCGGCAACGTGAGGATGCGGGCGCGAAGGAGCTCGTAGAAATTCAGATTCATCGGCTTACTTCGGTCTTGCGCGGCGGACCTGCTCTTCCATGAAGTCGACGAAGCGAATGTTGCCCTTGATGTCGACCAGCGACGGGTTTTCCTCGATGTAGCGCTGCTGAGCCTCGCGTTGGCGGGCGCGCATCTGCGGATCGGAGATCATCGCCTTGAGGGCATCTTCGAAGCTCTCGTGGTCGCGCGCGTTGATCGCATAGGGAACGTCGAGCGACGTCGGCGGCAGGGAGAGATCATACATGATGCCGCGCACGACGCTCTTGTAGCGGAAAGCCGCTTCGAGCGCGACGTTGCTGGTGCGGGTGATCACCAGATCGGCGGCGTCGAGCATCGGACCGATCGGCGACTTGAGGGGCATCATCTCGACCCGGTCACCCAGGTTCATCTCGCCGATGCGCCGCTCAATCCATTCGAGCGAGGCCTTCTCGTCGTTGGGATGCGGCTTCACCAACAGACGGACGTTCGGGAATTCGGCGACGACCTCGAGGATCGATTCGGCGAAGGGGGCCGCGATGTCGACCTGGATCGGCTGCGACGCATAGACGACGAGAAACTCTCCCTCGTGGCGTTCGAACGGTTGGACCGTGTCGTATCCCTCGGTGAGATTGCCCCACATGTAGCCGACACGGACCACGTTCTCGGCGGGGATACCCCAATAATTGGTGACGAAGCGCGCCACCATCGTATCGAGCGTCGCGTAGTAGTGATGCGGCGTCGGCATCTGTCGCGCGGCGTCGCCGACGAAATAGAGATGCAGATCGGCGCAGGGAATGTTGTGGCCCTGCAGGTGCTCCGCGATGGCGGCGAGAAAGGCGACGCGTCCCGGACAGGTGACGGCATAGGCCGGCTTCCGTGCCCGACAGAGGGCGTCCAGCCATTGCATGGTGGCGTCGAGTGCGCCGATGTTGAAACTGTCGACGAAGCCATAGGGAAGATCGTTCCGGCGAAACGGGTCGTCCTCCGGCGCCTCGTCGCGATGCAACCGCCGCCGGGGCGGAGCCAGCGCCGCGGCTGCCCGTGTCGCATCGCGGATGACCACGTGGCGATCGCGACCTTCGCGCAAGAACGAATTGTAATGGACGAAGAGGAGGTCGCGGCCGGCTTCCGCCGCCATCTCCTCGAGTTTCTTTCGCATTTCGACGACATCGTCCTCGCGCCCACCGAGCGTGACGACTACGAGCGCACGAAAACGCAAGGCAGCAGCGGCCACTCTCTTCAACGACAGATCGTAGTTCTTGTCGCCGATCGACCAAGCCAGCAACGCCGGCGCCGCCGGCGCCGCGATGGTCACGGGGAGGGTCGGGAGTGCCGGAACCGCCGGGACCACCGGAACCGGCGGCGTCGCGGCCTCCGGCTTGGGGACCGGCGGCGCCCGCTTCGCTCGCTTCGGCAATTTGCGCTTCAGGAGGTGAGTGAAGAATCGAGCCTTCAGCAACTCCTGTCGTGGCCAATAGACGAAGGAGGGGGCCTTTCCGACGTTCGGTCCCGACGGAATGTGCAGACGGATCCCCGTGGTCCACGAATGATTGCGGACGATCTCGCGAACGGTCTTGTAGAAGGACAACCGCCGGGTCAGCACGACCACCGTGTCGAAACGCCGCTCCTTCAGAAGTTCGCCGAGCTTCTCGTACATCCAGAATTCGAGCAGCGCCGAATCGACCAGATGGGCTTTGATTCCGAAGGGGCAGGTCGCGAGAGAGGGAACCGTTCGGCCGATCGCCGTGGCGGCCTCCTCGCACAGTGCTTCGAGCCGCTTGTGCAGAGCCTTGCCTTCGGGAAGGTACCACATGTTTCGCGGCATGAAGACGAAGTTCCAACCCGGCTTCGGCTTACGGGTGAGATCGTACATGTAGCGGAGAAGGACGGTCACGCGACAGTCGGGCGGGACCCCCTCGAAGGTAGACTCGATCTCGTCGAGCGTCCCTTCCGAGAGGATGAGAACGGATTTCTTGCTGAATTGCCGCATCGCGAGTGACCCCGGCGAGCGCCGGTGCTCCAGATACTCAGAGTCGTGAAGAGGGTAGATGCTCAGGAAATTGAGAAATCCATGCGCCGCCGTTGCCGTTTCGGCAGTCGGGAAGCTCGCGACATGGGTTTCGAACTCGCGCTTCGCGGTGGGGAAATCTTGACGGTAGAAGGCGAGCAGCCCGCGTACGAAGGCGAAGGTCGGGGCGTTTCGCGCCTCCGCGGAACGTGGACGCCAGCGGGCGAGATCGTCACAGAGGCGGCGAGCAGGGGCGATCTGGAAGGCGACCTCGTCGAACAGCCGCGGATAGAGCGTTTCCGGCAAGTCGATCGGCTTCACGACTCGACGACGCGCCAAGCCGAGCAAGATTCGTTCGGCGTGTTCGACGTTACGCCCTCGTGCGATTGCTTCCAGGCAGATCGCGACCCTCTCGGCGACCGGCTTGGCTCGCCCGCGCGGAGGTTCACTTCGTGCGGTGCCGGTCCGTGTGACCGGGCGGCCTTCCGCGGCCATCCGCTCGGCGAGCGTCTCGCCGAAACTGCGCGGTCGTGCTTCTGCTGCGATCAATGCGTCGAGGCCCGTGCGGCTCTCGCCGACCCCCTCGATACGGGCAGGAGGTTCGCCGTCGACGGCCATCGGCACTGCCGTTTCGGGGGACCTCGAAGAAAAACAATCGATCGCGGTCGACGATTCGCCACGCACCACCACGCGGAGCCAAGGCGGCAGCGTGCCGGTCTTGGGGCCCACGACGACGACCGGCAGATTCAGAGCGACCAGCCAGTCCAAGAGATCCGCCGAACGTTCGAACTCCGGAGCCGTGGTCAACGTCGGCACGAAGATTCGGTCGACCAGAGCGGCCCGCATCCGCCCTTCGAAACCGAACAGACGGCCACGCCTTCCCTTCGCCGCATCCGTCGCAGCTCGTACGGCGACGACCAACGTCTCGCGATCGATCCGCTTTCCTACGAAATCGCCGGCACGCACCACGCCGATGCGATCGGGGCGCACCGCGATCAGCCGGCGTGCACAGGCGAGGGTCGCTCCCGGCCCGTCGATCAATGCAATCGCACCGACCTCCGGCGACAACCGCTCCAACGACTCCACGAAACGGGCGATGTCGGGCTCTCCGACGACATGGCCCGCAAGAACGACCTGCTTCTCCTTCGTTCGGGAGGCGAGCCGCTTCGGACCGAGTACGAGCGCTCCGACTCGAGCACGGCGGCGCGCCGCCAGGTCCGAGGGGGACGGCCAGAAAGGGATCTGCCCCGGTTCGACACGCGGGTGTGCCGTCCACACGGCTTCCGCATGTCCGGAGCGGCAACGCGCGACGGCATCGATGGCCAGAAAGAAGGCGGGCCATGCGGTGAAGACGAGAACGCGATCGAAGCGAACCTCTCGGGTCAGGCAGGCGACTTCGTTCAGGTAGTTCCAAGCGGTCAGTGTGCGTGCCCGCAACACGTCGGCGGTCAGATGCTCGGTGCCCAGGCGAGGCGATGACGAGGCGAGCGTCTCGGCGAACCGTTTGGCGACGGCTTCGAACTTGCTGCGCAGATGACGCCCACGATCACTCGCCGCGAATTCCGCATCGACGACGTGAACGGCTTCGAGGCGGCCTCCGAGGCTCGGAGGAACCTCCGACGACGCGGCCAGAACCGTCATGCGTCGGTCGGGTGGAAGCGACACGGACAGCGCCCGGGCGGCACTCGGCTCGATGACGACGAGCCAATGTTCTCCTTCGCCCTTCCCGGCCACGACCGTCGAAGTTCGCATCGAGGACACGATCGCGGGTCGTTCCAGTCCCCAGGCGTCGATGAACCGACAGGCCTCGGCCGCCGCCGCGCCCGAAGTCGTATCCGGACGAGAGGCCGCCCAGGCGACGAATTCACGTCGTGCGGTACGGTGATCGTGTCGTGCGAAGGCGAGCATCGCCCGCACGAATCCGAACTCCTCGCCTCCCAGGGAGGCCAAGCGCCGCATCCGGGTGCGCAGCCCGGACGACGACGCCACCAGCCGCTGAAGCAGCGAGAAATTCTCCGACGCCGCCTCGAAGAGGGCCGGCAAGATCCGGGCGGGCAGGCTCTGGAGTACCGACCGCGTCAGTCCCTGTCGCACCGCGCGGGCGACCAATACGTCGCCGGCGCGCTCGGCGGTCTTCGCACGTCCGAGCATTCGAACGATGGCGCGGACACGGTCGGAGGGACGAATCCCGGCAGGGCGGGACGACTTGCCTCCACGCCGCTCGCCGGTGACCTCCGGCGCCGGCACGAGGCGGCGGGCGCGCTCGGACAGAATCTCGAGCCAAGCGACCCGAGCGTTCGGGCGCGTCATCACCGATATGGCACCACCGGCGCGATCGACGAGTCGCAGCAGTGATGCCGCCTGCTCGAATTCCGGCGCCGACGCGAGGGTCGGTGCCATCACCGATCCGATGAAGGATCGGCCCGAGGCTCGCAGCTTCGCCGGCAGTTTGATTCGCGCCGCGGCCGCGGCCGCCGCTTCCTGCACACGCCGAACGAGATCGAGGTCCGCCTCGCCGTGACCGCGACCCGGTGCGTCTGCGTCGACGAAGCGCGTGCGCCTGTCGGCCATCTCGCACCGACGAGCGATCGCCGCACCGCGCTCGCCTGCTCCCGACAGGACCAGCAGCAGGTCCACCCCGGTCGGCATCGTGCTCGCCAGGACCGCCAGACGGTCTTCGTCCGCTGCGCTTCGTATCTCGCCCGCCACGATCGACGCGCCCTGCGGAATTCGCGCCCGCGGCAACGCTCCCACCCGCGGCCACTGTCCCGAAGCCAGGCCTCGTCGCAGCGACACGGTCTGCGGCGACGGCCAATGGCAGAACAGGTCGTCGTCGAGGCGCGGTCGTGCGACCCACACGACGTCGCATGCCGTTCGCCCACACGCCTGTCGGATCGCCGTCACGAAGGAGGCCTGAGCCGCCACGACCATCACCCGTTCCGGCCGCGTCGCAGCGATCAGCCGCTCGGTCTCACGCGCCAGGAACCAGGTCGTCAGGCACCGCGCCCGCAGCACGTCGGCAATGGTTCCGGCGGAATCCCGCAACCCTTGTCGTGCGGCCAGATTCTCCGCCAGTGTCGTCGCCATGCGATCGAACGACGACCGCAGCGACCGACCCCGCTCCGAGGTCTGGAAGGCCTCGTCGACGGTCACCGTCGCTTCGCGGGCCCCCCCGATCTCTCCCCGAATCGGCTGTGTTCCCAGCACGATGCAGGGGCGGCCGACCGGAAGCGTCGAGGAGCTCGGAACCTCGACGGACGGCTGCACGACGACCAATACCCGTCCTGTTCCCGCGAGCGGCCCCGTCGGCCGTCGCAGGCTGGCCGAGATCGCCGGATCGGTGAGGCCTGTCGTCGTGAGGAATCGCAACAAATCCGCCGCCACGGCACCGTCGTTGGCGGTCGGCCGATCGTTGGCGGCGGCGGAGAAGGCCGTCGCCGCCGTGCCGAAGTCCTGCGCCAAGAACGCGAGGCAGCCGCGTACGAAGGCGTGGGCGTCGTCATTCAGATCGGCGCGGCGGACCGTCCAGCCGGCGTCACGAAGCGCTCGTGTGTGTCGCAGGATCGCGGCGACGTCGCGGGCGTCTCTTTCGAAGAGCGTCGCCGCCACGTCGGCGGCACTACTGCGTTCCGGCAGGCGGCGCAGGCCACCGTTTCCCGCGAAGAGGATCAGCGCGGCTCGCGCCCGTTCGGCGAGCTCCGGTCGCCGTTCGAGCGCCAACAACCGCGCCGCCCGCCTCCGCAGGCGCGCCGCCTTGGAGCCGGTGCCTCCCTTGTGCGGAGACCGGAGAAGCGAACCGAACAATCGACGGAGCGAAAGCACCTGTCAGACACCCGAATCGAGAAGAGCGAGAATGGCGTTGCGGTCGATCTTGCCGCTCATGTTGCGCGGCAATTCTTTCATGAAGCTCACGTGGTGCGGCACCATGTAGTAGGGTAGATGCTCGCGCAGCATCTTGAGAATCGGCTCGACCGGCTTCGGCGTGCCGGCGGCCACGGCCGTGATGCCGTCCACCTCGTGCCCCTTCTTCGGCCAGGGCAGCGCCACCACCAGATCCGTTCCGAGCACTCGCCGCAAGGCGTCTTCGATCTCGTTGAGCTCGATCCGGTGCCCGCGGAACTTGATCTGATTGTCGGCTCGGCCGACGAAGAACAGGCAACCATCCTCGTCCATCTCGACGAGGTCGCCGGAGACGTACCACAACGTGTCTGGGTCGCCCGCCAGACGGATGTATTTCTCGGCGGTCTGACGCGGCTCTTTCCAGTAGCTGCCGGAGAGTTGCGTGCCGGAGAGCAGCAGCATGCCGCGGCAGGGGGCGGTCAGCGGCGTCATGTCGTCGTCGACCACCAGGACGTTCTGGTCGGGATAGGGCTTGCCGAGGGCGACGAGTCCGGCCCGGGCCACCGTCGGCGAGGTCTCGGGATCCAAGCGATGCCGTGCCATCGCCACCGTCGCCTCGGTCGGTCCGTAGAGATTCTCGATCAGCGCATTCGGGGCGGCCAGCGACCACGCCAATGCCAGAGAGACGGGCAACGCCTCGCCGCAGAAGACGACGACCCTCAGCGAAGGCATCGTGTTCGGCTCGAGCCCGTGCGCCTTGCTCATCACTGATCCGAGCGAAGGCACCGAGAACCAGCAGGTGATGCCGTGCTTGCGGACGACGCGTGCAGGAGCGAGCAACTCGACGCCGGCTATGCGCACGATCGCCCCACCGTTGGCGAAGGCGCAGAACATGTCGTGCACGCTGATGTCGAACGTCAGTTCGCACGTCTGGGCATGCAGGTCGTTCGGTCCATAACCGTAATAGGCCGTCATGTGATCGACGTAGGCGCAAAGATTGCCGTTGGAGATCGGGACTCCCTTGGGGACGCCGGTGCTGCCCGAGGTGAACAGGAGATAGGCGAGCGCCGAGGAATCCGCCGGACGCCTCGGCTCGATCGCTGGCGAGGCCGCGATCTCGGCGCGTGACACGCCGGGTCCGCGGCCGGCCGCGACGGCGTCGCCACCGCCGATGTGGACCAGCCGGACGTCGAGGTCGGCGAAGAGCTTCGCCGCCGCCTCTTCCTTGCCCTTGCCAACGACGACGACGTCGAGGTCGGCCATTTCAGCGATCTGGCGCAGACGCTCGTCGTTGAGCTTCGGGTTGAGCGGAACGTAGCAGCGGCCGGCGGCGACGATCCCGACGATCGCTTGATAGGCGCTCTCGTCGCGGTCGCAGAAGAAGCCGACGATCGGTTGGCGGCTCTCCCGGTCGATCACTCCGGCGAGACGACGAGCCGAATCCCAGACCTCGCCGTAGGTCCAGGACCGATTGCCGATGACGATCATCGGACGATCCGGATGAGCCTGCGCCGCCTTCCACATTCTGTCGATGATGAAATTCATGGCCCCTCAACCCACCTTCGACAGAGGTTCGCCCAGAATGGCGACGGACAAGAGACGGATATTCGACGCGTACCGGCCGAGATCGATGCTGCGGTCGTCTCCACCGGCCAGCCAGGCTTCGGTCTGCCGATAGAGGCCCGGCTTGAACCGGCGGTCGAGATCGTCGTCGAGCGGGACCGGCTCCAGCGAGAAGGTGCCTCGCTTCTGGACCTGGAGCGTTTCCATCGGGCGCAGGACGTAGCGATTCGCCCGCGTGTTCACCTCGATGCCCCACCGTCCGGGGGCGTCCCAATCGGCGAAATAGGCGAAGTCGGCGCCACTCTCGGTGCGCCCGTGACCGACCCAGCGGCTGCCGCGCGGATGCCAAGGCAGACCTCCGGAGATGCTGCCTTCGATTTCGGCCGGCCGGCCGGCGAGGAAGAAGGCGGTGTCGAACACGTGCGTCGAATTGGCCAGCTCCCAGTTGGCCAGCACGGCGGGATCGTAGGGCAACACGCCGACGCGATCGCCGACCTCGGTGAATTCGAAGAAGAGCGATTGCGCGCCTCCGTCCTCGGCGATGCGGGCGCGGGCCGTGGTCACCGAGTCGTAGTAGCGGCGATTGTAGGCGACCGTCACCCGCGCCGAGGTCGTCGCGACGTGCCGCGCCAGGGCGAAGATTCCGGCCGCGTCGACGGCGGCCGGTTTCTCAAGCAGGATCTCCTTGCATCCGGCGTCGACCAGCAGTCGCGTCGTCGCCGCCAGATCGACGATCGGAACCGCCACGACCGCCCGCGCCGGGGCTCCGTGGGCGCGAATCCGAGCCTCCAAGCCGCCCGCGACCGCCGGATGCCCGGTTTCCTCGGTGAACCGGGTCGCGGAGGCCTCGCCGCGCGAGACCGCCGTGAAGCCGACGTCGAGCGCGGCGAGCACCGCCGCGTGGGCCTTGGCCATCTGTCCGGTGCCGACCAGAATCACGTCGCTCGTCATGTTCATCTTTCTCCTCCGCCGGCCGAGGCCGCGTGGCAGGCTGCCAGTCGTTCGGCCAGGATCGCCACCCGCTCTCCGATGCTTCCCGACACGAGTTGGGGATTGGCCGCGAGAAATGCGGCGCGCGAGGCGGCGAGCCGCTCGTCCAGACGTCCGTCGACCAGGTCGTCGAGCCGGGCTCCGACTTCTTCCGCCGATCGACCTCGGACCGCGATCCCCATGTGGTCGAAACTGACCGGGAGACCGGCCTCGGTGGGATCGACCACCAGGACCTTGCGGCCGAGAATACCGGCCTTGTAGCCCTGGTTGCTGTCGATCGTCGCGAGGACCTCGGCGCCGACGACCACCGACATCGGCGTGCCGCGTCCGCGAATTCCGATGCGGTCGCCGACCCCCGCCGCCGCCGCCATCTTCTCGTATTCGAGCTGTTGGGCGTGACGCTCGTCGGGATGCAGATAGACGTCCAAGACGAGATCGGGCCGCCGCACCGTGGCCGCGATCAACCACTCGAGCGCGGTCTTCGTGAGGCCCGGCAGAGGCTGGGCGACGAAGACGACGTGTTTCATCCCGTCGCACGCCGCGGGGGTGATCGTCCGCTCGGCGGCGTTGCGCCAATCGTCGACGTCGATGTTGCCAATCGGCACGATGTTTTCCAGAGGAACGCCGAATTGCTCAGCGAGATGGCGGGCATGGCTGGTGTCCATGCAACCGATCCATTCGCCGGTCGGCCGGCATTCTCGGTTCGACTTGCCGACGAGCAGCGTATGGACGGCGATCGTCGGCACCCCGGCCGCTCGCGCGCCCGACGCGATCACCATGGTGAACGGCTGCGAATCCGGCACCAGCACGACCCATGCCGGCGGTCGTTTCTCGAAGGCGACGCGGATGGCTTCCGCCGCCGCGACGGTCGCCGGCAGTCGCCTCAGGGCGAAGAGGCGACCCGCCGTCCGGGCGACGGGGCCGGCCTCGAGCATCGACGCCAGATCGGGATCGTCGAGCGCGCGCCGCTCCATCTCCGAGGCGAAACAGCGAGCCCACGCCGTCGGCGGGAAACGCGTGACGAGCGCGTGCGGAGAGCGGAAGAAGGCCACGCGACACCGGCCGAAGGAGTGGAGCGCCGTGTCGATCGCCAAGCGGACGACGCTCCTGCTGACGCGGTTGTACTGCTGCAGGATGCGGACCGGGCGAAAGGCGAGGGCCGCGTCGCGAACGGCGCGCGCGGTGGCGAGATAGCGGAAGTCCCGCCGGTTTCGGAAATCGGCGCAGATCACGCCGGAGCCGCCGACGTCCGGGACCCCGATCGTGCGGGCGATGTCTCGAACCGCCGCCTCGAGCGAACTCGACAGGTCCTCGGCGGCGGTGCGCGGGAAAAGCCGACCCTGCGCGTCCGCCGTCGCGCGCCGTTTCGCGTCGACGCGCGCGGAAATCGCCGTCACCTGTCGTCCGGTCGCCCCGATCGTTTCCACGAGGGCCTCGTGGACCGGCGAGCCGCTGGCCACGATCACCCGATCGGGTGGCAGGGCGGCGAGGGTGGCGGCGACGTCGAGGCTTTCGCCGAGGGCGGCGATGAAGTCGATGTTGAGGCCGTTGACGAGGATACCCCGATGGCGGGCGACCTCGCCGCCGATCTCGGTGCCGCCGAGCCGGCCGATCGCCGTCGCGATCGTCGTTTCAGTCACCTTGCGGCAGGCCGCGAACCACGGTCTCTCGAAGCCGTTGGCCGGAACGTCCCGCGCGACGTGGCGTTCCAACCGGGAGCCGAGCGCCTCGACGACTTCGGCAACGCCGGTCGCTTTCGGGAAGGAGACGAGAATCACACGATCGAGATTCCGCAGATGGCGAAGAACCGAACGTCCGTCGGCGCCGGCGAGAAGAAGGAGGATGGTCCGTTCTCCGCCTCCGTCGGGATCCTTCGGTGTCGACGACGTCACGTCCGATCGCGTCCTTCCTCGCATGGTTCGAACACGGGGCGAAACGCCACCTTTCGAAGACCGGCCGCGGCGTCGGAAAATGGCGGATCGGGCATCCGTGGCCCCTCCGACCGTCGCGAGGCTCGACTGATCTCACGGAGCACGACCCAGAGCAAGCCCTCATGTCGGCACCTGACCGGAGGTGGCCCGGGTCGGACGCCCGCCCGTCGAAACTCCGACGTGCCGGCCGGGAATCGCGAAACGGCCGTGGTCGGAGATCGGCCGCCGCGTCACGCGGTCTCGCTCCGGCGCGATTTTTTCGGTCTCGCCGGCGCCGGCGCCGACGCGCCCTGCGTTCTCGCGCGGCATCGCGACATGATGTCTCGGCGGATGGCGACGGCGATCTCGACGCCGACGCGCGTTCGGCCGAGGCCGGGACGATCCCCGGATCTTTCGTCGGTGGTTGCCTTCGCGCGCGGCGCCGATCTAATCTCCGCCGCGAGACTCCGCCGTTTCTTCATCGGAGATGCTCGTCGGCTCGACCGACATCCGCCCGCCCCTCTCTCGAAAAGACGTTCGAGAAGCGCGCGAAAGGGCTCCTCACGCCGGTGAACCCGCGATGATTTCGTTCCAAGCCGTAACCGACGACATCAAGCGACACGGGAAGAAGATTCCCATTCTTCGCAACACGAATTTCGATTTCGATCGGCGAAGAATGGGATTGATCACGCCGAGAGAGGAACAGAGCGAGGCTCTGTTGGATCTCATGGCCGGGTATCGCATTCCCGACGCCGGCGTGGTGCACCGGTTCGGTCGGGTGTCGTGGCCGGTGGGGCGCCAGTTGCAGCTTCGCAGCGAATTGTCCGGTCGCGCCACGTTGCGGTTCATCGCCCGCGTCTACGACCTCGATTTCGACGAATGCGAGGCGATCGCTCACGATCTGATAGACTTCCAACATTATTATGATCGCCATGTAACCGAATGGCCCCGGCTGCTCACCGTAAAGTTCGCGCACGCGGTTGTTCTCCTTCCGGATTTCGATATTTATCTGGTGGAAGGTAATCCTATCATCGGCGATGAAGAATTCATGTCGCGTTGGATGCCTTTGTTCGAGGAAAGGATCCTGACGCGCCAGATGATCATCGCTTGTCGATATGCGGTGCATCTGCGGCGATTTTGCCGTATTGTGGCCGTCTTGAAGCAAGATACTCTCAGAATGTACCCGACCGTCGAAAGCGCATTCGAAGCCCTGGAATCGAACGCGGTGCCCCCTTCCCCGGAGGTCGGTGAAAGCGGACCGAGAGACGACGTGGATCTGATGGATTATGAATGACATGAGCCGGATCGAGGCCTGGCCGGTCGGACATAGGCCCCGCAAGAAGCGGACCGTGCTCGCGAGAACGGTCCTGCTGATCAATCGCGCCCCGGCCCGATTGATCCAGACCGGCCGGCAGATGCTTGCGGGAACGCCGCCGCGTCCGTTGCGCGAGGTCGTCGAACCGCTTCCGCCGGATCCGCGCCGCGAAGCCGATCTCATCATCATTCGGCAGAGGCTGGCGGCGCGCCGCCGTCGCGGCCTCGCGGTCGCCGTGGTCTTGCTGGCGACGCTGATGGCGGCGATCTACGTCTATTTTCTCGCCTCCCCGATGTATCAGTCGTCGGCGCAGTTCGCGGTGCGCGGACTGCAGGAAAGCGGTACCGGGGGGGTGCTCGGCAAGATCGGCCAGAGCGGCGGCGCCCTGGCCAGCCTCACCGACGGTTTCGTCGTGCGCGACTATCTCCAGTCGTTCGACGCACTGCAGGACCTCGACCATCGCATCGGCTACATAGATCTGATGACGGTGGCGAAGAGCGATCCCTTCAATCGTCTCTCCAAGGACGCGCCGGCGGAAAGCCTCACCGCCTTCTACAATTACATGGTGAAGGCGCGTTACAACATGACGGAGGGCATCATCTCGCTCGATGTGTTCGCCTTCACGCCGAAGGATGCCTATCTGATCGCGTCGACGTTGACCAAGATGGCCAACGAGTTTTCCGCGCGCCTCAATCAGAAGGCGACCGAAGACACGATGCGCGTGGCGCAGGAAGACGTGAAGCGGGCCGAGGATCGCATGTCCCAGGCTCATGTCGCGCTGGCGGAATGGCGCAAACGCAACTCCAGTCTCGACGTCGAGTCGAACGCCAAGATGATTCAGCAGGGCATCGGGCAGTTGGAGACCCAGCTCCTCGACGCGCGCGGCGAACTCGAGCAGTTGAAGAACAACAAGCTCTACAATACCCCCCGTCGGGCGACCGTGGAGGACCGCATCTCCACGCTCAAGGCGCAGATCGCGCGCGAGAACGACCGTCTGGTCAATGCTCAGACCGCCACCTCGGTGGTCAATCAGATCGGTGATTATCAACGCCTGCTGGTGGAACAGGAGTTCGCTGGCAAGGCGTTCGAGACCGCGTCGCAGTCGCTGCTCAACGCACGGACCCTGGCCAGCATGCAGTCGAAATTCATCGTCGCGATCTCCGGTCCGAATCACCCGCAGATGCCCTCTTGGCCGGTCGGGTGGAAGGTGATCCTCGTCACCTTCATGTTGTCGTTGGTCGCCGTGGCGATGGCGTCGCTGTTGCTGACGGTCATCAGAGACAATTCCCGAACCTGATCGACGCGCGGCGCCACGTCGAACCGGACCCGAGCCGGAACGGCGGGACGTCGCGCCGGTCCTCGGAGCGCGGGCGCGCCGTTTTCTCCCCCCCCGGTCTTCCGTCTCGCCGTCCATCGCGCGCCGCCCCACCGTGTTTCCCAACCGTTCGCGCCGCGGAGCGTGGCGGGGGGCGCTCTCGAGACGAGAAGGGACGAACCGTTGACGACGATGCCAGAGACCAAACTGATCGTCCTGGGCGGAGGCGGGCATGCGTCGGTCGTCTGCGACGTGGCGAGGGCGGCCGGCTTTCGAGACGTGCTGGTGTGTGACCCGAACGTTCGGACGGGCACGCTGTGCGGCTTCCCGTGCGCGGTCGAGGACGAGGACGTGCTCCTCGAGCGCAACGCCGCCGACGCCGACTTCGTCGTGGCGATCGGGCATCGGATCGCGAGGGCGCGGCTGCTGGAGCGATGCCGGCGGGCGAAGGCGCGGCTCGCCGTGATCGTCCATCCCTCGGCGGTGATCAGTCCCTTCGCCCGGCTGGAGGACGGCGTCGTGGTGATGCCGCGGGCGGTCGTGAACGCCGGCGCGCTGATCGGCCGCGGTTCGATCGTCAACACCGGGGCCGTCGTCGAGCACGACTGCCGGGTCGGCGAAGCCGTCCATGTCGCGCCGGGGTCGGTGATCTGCGGCGGCGTCGAAATCGGTGACCGGGTCGACCTGGGAGCCGGGTCGGTGATCATTCCCGGTCGTCGCGTCGGGGCCGACGCGATCGTGGGAGCCGGATCCGTGATCGTCCGCGACGTCGCCTCGGGGACGACCGTGTTCGGCAATCCGGCCCGCCCGAAGCCCGCGCCCTGAGACCCGACGGATCCGGCGTCGAGTTCGGCACGATCGTCGAGCGGTCTTTTCTCGCGACGCGATCTCCGTCTCTTCCACCCGTCGCGCCGTTTGCTCGCGTATCGGGACGGCGAGACGGGGTGACGACATAGAACGGGCAGAAAACCACGCTAAGCGGACATAAGGCGAACATCGATTTCCGACGATGGCGTGGTGAGCGGCCTGACCCCCTCCTCATTGAGCCTGGGCGGTTCCCTCCAGATGTAGTCGCCGGTCAGGTTGATGTGTTGCCAGCCGAGCGGGG
>ERZ1645187.714-NODE-714-length-32460-cov-12.507206_pt1 | contig 32460 bp, 32 predicted proteins | sample MGYA00575352_ERZ1645187 | MGnify/ENA primary metagenome ERZ1645187 (study PRJEB40837, sample SAMN11349314) | freshwater sediment metagenome | isolation source: river sediment | host: Sediment | place: India: Wazaribad , New Delhi | collected 2017-02-21 ... | reverse complement strand
AATGGCGCGCCCGAAAGGATTCGAACCTCTGACCCCCAGATTCGTAGCGGCAGGGTCGTTAGTAACATGACGGAATATGCTGCATTTTTATAGCAATAAAAACAATGCACTAGATAGAGCCATGGTGCAGGTTGTAACCTCTCGGAACCGTACAGTGCATGCTATTTTGTTACCTATGTGTTACCTTTGACGACCTCCAGACTGTTCCCAGAGCAAAGATCTGATGGTCCAGGACACCCTCACCGACCTCGTCATCAAGAACCTGAAACCGGTTCCGGATAAGATCTACGAAACCTTCGACCGCAAGGTGCCGGGCTTTGCCGTCCGCGTGTTTCCGTCCGGTATCAAGTCCTTCGTGTTGCTCTACCGCCAGCAGGGGAAGCTGCGCCGGCTGACGCTCGGCCGGTACCCAGTCGTGTCGCTGTCGGAAGCCCGGCGACTTGCGCAGCGCGCACTCAACAGTGTGGCGCACGGCAGCGATCCGCAGCAAAGCAAGACCGACGCGCGCAACAGCATCACGTTCAACGAAACGGTCGACACCTTCATCGCCACGCACTGTGCTCGATTCAACCGCACCAAGACCGCGCACGAAACGGCGCGCGTGCTGCGCTCACAATTCGTCAAGCGATGGGGGAGCCGCGACGTACGAGAGATCGCCCGCGCCGACCTGGTCGCGGTGCTCGATCGCATCGTTGCGACCGGAGCACCGAGCGCGGCCAATCATGCGCTGGCGGCAATCCGCAAATTCTTCAATTGGGCGGTCGAGCGCGGGCTGATCGAGACGAGCCCTTGCTTCGGACTGAAGAAGCCGGCCCCGCATCGTTCGCGTGATCGCGTGTTGAGCGACGGCGAATTGGCGAAAGTCTTCGAGGCAACAGCGCCCGTCGGGTATCCGTACGGGTCGATCGTCGCGCTCCTGATCCTGACGGCGCAGAGGCGCGGAGAGGTGACGGAGATGCGCTGGAGCGAGATCGACTTCGACAACGCGACGTGGACGATCCCGGCATTACGCACGAAGAGCAACCGGATGCAGGTGCTGCCGTTGGTGCCGCAGGCGCTCGCCACACTGGCGGCGCTGCCCCGGTTCGATGACGACCGCGTTTTCCCGGCGCAGGCGGCCAGCAGCAATTCCTTCTCCGGGTTCTCGCGCGCGAAGAAGCGGCTGGACGAGGTGTCCGGCGTCACGCAGTGGGTGGTGCACGATCTGAGACGGACGGCGGCGACCGGCATGGCGAAGCTCGGTGTCGCGCCGCACGTGGTCGAGCGCATCCTCAATCACACCTCTGGCACGCTCGGTGGCGTCGCCGGCGTCTACAATCGATTCGGCTACTTGCCGGAGATGCGCGCTGCTCTGGATCAGTGGGCGGCACATGTGAGCGCGGTGCAGAAGGGAACATGAGGGAACATCGCTCCATTTTCCTCATCAAACGCTTGCAACTGCGCGCGACACGCATATCCTCAGCATCGGTATCAACAAGGAGGGTTCAGCGAACTGCATCGCCCATGGCACAGACAGTCCGACCGCTACGGATTATCCCGTGGCGGGAACTGTCCGGGATGGTACCGTTCACGCGCCAGCACGTTCTTCGCCTAGAGAAGGTTGGCAAGTTCCCGAAGAGGCTGAAGGTCGGCAACCGCCGCATCGGATGGCTCGAAACGGAGATCGAAACCTGGATTAAGGATTGCCCACGTAGTCGCTAGGTTTCGGCGGAATAGGCAAAACGAAGCCCCCGATAGCGCTATGCGTCGGGGGCTTTGCATTTCTGTCGCAGTCTCTCATTAGCTCGGTGCTCAACTGGGCCGTCAATGTGGAAAGCACGCCAACCTATCGACTTCCGAAGCGAGCGCTTGAGGCCTGAGAGAACGCATACTCAGCACATTGGAAATTCGGTTGCTCTGGCAGGGGCTCGCCACAGGCCCGGTCGGCCGCGACATCGAGCGCATACTGCGCCTTCTGATATTGACCGGGCAGCGGCGCAGTGACGGCGCAAGCAGCACGCTGTGACGCGCGCTGTGGCGAGATTGACGGCACAGCTCGGCATCGAGAATGCCGACCGTTCATGATCTTCCCCGGACTGTCGGCACCAGCCTCGCCCGCCTCGGACTCGAAAGACATTCGCGCACGCGTGCTCAATCATGTCGACGGTGCGCGCTCAGTCACAGATGCCGTCTACAACCAGCATGAGTTCCGGGAAGAGAAGCGGCACGCGTTGACTATATGGGAACAGGAACTCGCAAGGGTCGTAGTTGAAACCGCTGGCCGCGCAGCCGTTCGATGGCCACGCTCACCGGCTCCTCGCATCCGAAGAACATGCCGTGGTCATCGGATTCTGGTGCGTAAGTCCCCGAAAAGGATCGCACCTGGGATCACTCCCGGGTGGCTTGCGGCTTGGCTGTCGTGCTGGTCGCGATTGCAAACGCGACACCTCCTTAGAATTTGGGCGAGGGTTCGCCCCCTCCACGAGGCCACGGTGGCCACGCGAGGTCGGATGCTCCGATCACTATCGGTGCCGCCGGCCAGCTAATGGCGAATGCGGGATCGTCGTAGCGAAAGCCCGCTGCATGGCCCGGCACATAAGGTCTGCTCATCTGGTAGAGCACGTCGCAATCGTCTTCAAGCGTGATGAAGCCGTGCGCGCATCCCTCCGGCAGGTAGAGGGCCTCGCCGCCATCGGCATCAAGTGTGAAGCCATGCCATCGGTGGAATGTCGGACTGTCCTCGCGGAGATCGGCGACGACGTCGAAAATGCTCCCGCGGACGCACCGCACGATTTTCGCCTCGGCAAATGGCGGGCGCTGGAAATGCATACCGCGCAGCGTGCCGCGCAGCCTGTTGCGCGACAGGTTGATCTGAGGCGACGGCATGTCGATGCCGGCAGACAATAGCTCATCGACGGAGTATGCGCGGGCGAAGAAGCCGCGCTCGTCGACGTGCGGATCGAGCCCTAGCCGGAAAACCCCTGTGATCGGTGTTGCGGTGACTCTCAAGCAATCTTCCTACGGCGCGAAGACGTGTAGCTCCGGAATTGCGGTGACGAAACGCCCTCCCCATGTTGCGATCTGCGCGTTCTGCGCCCGCACTTCCGCGGCGAGGTTCCATGGCAGAATGACGAGATAATCAGGACGGACCTCGGCGATGTCGGCCGGCGGGCGGATCGCTAGGTGGCTACCGGGAAGGTAGCGGCCCTGCTTCTCGGTCGAGCGATCGAAGACGCACACCAGGTCGTCGGGCCCGACACCGCACGTATTCAGAAATGTATTGCCCTTGGCCGCCGCACCGTAGGCCGCCACGCTCTTTCCCTCCCGCTTCGCATCCGCAAGAAAGCGGAGGAAGGCCTGCTTCACCGACTCGACCCTCGGCGCGAACCCTGTATAGCCCTCGAGCCGGTCAAGCCATGCCGCTCGCTCGTTCGCGCGGACCGTGCGCAGGCGCTGCGCTTCAGCGTGGCCGGCATCCTGATGGCAGACGAACAGCCGCAGCGAGCCGCCGTGCGTTGGGATCTCCTCGACGTCGAACGCGCGCAGCCCTGCAGCCGCCAGCACCTTTTCCACCGCCACCAGCGACAGATATGAAAAGTGCTCGTGATAGATGGTGTCGAACTGAACTTCGCGGATGAGGTTCAGCACATGCGGAAATTCGAATGTCGCGACCGCCTGCGGCTTCAGCAGTACGGCGAAGCCTTTGACGAAGTCGCCGATGTCTGGCACGTGCGCCAGCACGTTGTTGGCGGCCATGAGATCTGCGGCGATGCCCCGATCGGCAAGGCTGCGTGCCGTTGCCTCACCGAAGAACATGATCTCGGTCGCGACGCCTTTGACCCGTGCCACCTCGGCAACGTTGGCGGCCGGCTCTATGCCCAGCACCGGCACGCCGGCCGCAACGAAATGCTGCAGCAGGTAGCCGTCGTTGGAGGCAATCTCGACCACGAGCGAGGTGCCGCCGAGGCCGAACCGCTGTTGCATCGCTTCCGAATAGCGCTTGGCGTGCGCGACCCAGCTGTCCGAGAACGACGAAAAATAGGCATAGTCGGAGAAGATCTCGCCGGGTGGCACCGCATCGTCCACCTGAACCAGGAAGCATGACGAACAGACGCGCGCATGCAGCGGAAAGGCCTTCTCGCGGGCGAGGTCCCCCGCAAGATCGCGCAGGTAGCTGTTGGCGAGCGGTGTCTTGCCAAGATCGACGAACGTGTGCTCGAGCGGCGTGCCGCAAGAGCGGCACCGGCAAGTGGATGCGATCATGCGAGCGTCCCGGAATTGTCGTACTGATGGTAGTCGTGGATCTGTCGCAGCGTGACGGCGCGTGCATCCGCGCCCAAGTGGACCGCCTTGTACCAGTCCGCCGTCCAGGCGATCAATCGCTCACCCGCCAGCCTGTCGCGCCAACCGAGCCGTTCGCGGGCCAGCGTCGATTCAACGGCGAGAGCTTTCATTTCTTTGTTGACCGCGGGCGGATCGTAGACCCAACGCGACGGCCGGCCGAGCGCGATCAGTATCGCTTCGGCGAGAGTTGCCACATCGACATCGCGACCCGGCACCGGGCCGAAATTGAGCGCTGACGGCAGGGCATTGCCCCGATCGACACTGATCGCTTCGAGAAAGAGCAGGTAGCCGCACACGCAATCGAGCACGTGCTGCCAGGGACGCGTGGCTTTCGGCATCCGCAGCACCGGCACCTCGTCGCGCCCGGCCGCACGCACAATATCCGGCACGATGCGGTCCACGGCATAGTCCCCGCCACCGACCACGTTGCCGCCGCGCGCCGTGACGCAACGAACGCCGCGATCCGCAAAGTAGGTTGCTGCAAAACTCTGCGTCACGAGTTCGGTTGCGGCCTTCGAAGCGGAATAGGGATCCTTGCCGCCGAGCCGGTCTCCCTCGGCGAACGGCCGGCCCTCATCGGTGTTGGCGTAGACCTTGTCGGAGGTCACGACGAGCACGGTCTCGAGCCCTTGCACCCTGCGCAAGGCGTCGAGCAGATGCGCGGTTCCGAGAATATTCGAAGCCAAGGTCTCGATCGGCTCGGCGATTGCCCGGCGCACGATCGGTTGCGCTGCCATATGCAAAACGACCTGAGGATCGGCTGCGGCGACCGCGGCCGCAACTGAGGCGCGGTCCCTCAGATCGCCGATCTGCCGCGGGATCAGGTTTTCGATGCCCGCCATGTCGAACAGCGCTGGCACTGTATCCGGGGCTAACGAGAAGCCGGTGACGTCGGCGCCAAGTTCCTTCAGCCACAGCGCGGCCCACGAGCCCTTGAAGCCGGTATGTCCGGTGAGCAGGACGCGGCGACCGTGCCAGAAGCGGGAAGAGGGTAGCGGCGCCGGGAGGTCGGCATGATCGGTCCCTGACGAGCCGGGGAGCCCGCCGGCATCCGCCGCTGCGTTCATGACCACACCTTCCACGGCGCCTCACCGGAACTCCACAGTGCCTCGAGGTGGTTCTTGTCGCGCAACGTATCCATCGGCTGCCAGAAGCCGGTATGGCGATAGGCCATCAATTGGCCGTCGCGCGCGAGGCCCTCGAGCGGGCGTGCTTCCCACGGCTCGGCGTCGTTGGGAATTCGCGCGACGACCTCAGGGTCGAGGACGAAGAAGCCGCCGTTGATGAAAGAATGATCGCCGGGTGGCTTCTCCGTGAATTTCTCGATGCGATCGTTCGACATCTCGAGTGCGCCGTAGCGTCCGGGTGGAACGACGGCCGTCAGCGTCGCCTGCCGGCCGTGCGCCTTGTGGAAGGCGACAAGCTTCGCGATGTCGACGTTGGAGACGCCATCGCCGTAGGTGAAGCAGAACGGCTCTCCGGGCTCGAGATAGTGAGCGACGCGTCGCAGCCGGCCACCGGTCATGCTCTGCTCGCCAGTGTCGACAAGCGTCACCCGCCAGGGCTCGGCGCTCGACTGATGGTACCTGAGTTGGTTGCTGCGAACATCGATCGTGACATCGGAGCTGTGCAGGAAGTAGTTCGCAAAGTATTCCTTGATCATATAGCCCCTGTAGCCGAGACAAATGATGAAGTCGCTGACCCCGTGATGGCTGTAGATCTTCATGATGTGCCAGAGGATCGGACGTCCGCCGATCTCGATCATAGGTTTCGGCCGCAGCGCGGATTCCTCGGAGATGCGTGTGCCCATGCCGCCGGCAAGGATGACTGCCTTCATGTGATGCGATCCGGATCGTGTATTGGCTCTGTCGGCTGCGATAGCTGAATAGTGGTGCGTCGGCAATGGTGCCGATCAGCACTGCACCCACTGCTATGCGACCACAGGCCTCGCGCAACTCTTCAAAATGTGTCAGACGTGCGCGCTGTCCGCGGACAAGACGGAGGATCGAGATGGCTGGTGTGAAGGACGACCGTGCCGAGTTCGAGGCTGCCAAGCGCGTGAGCGCCCTAGCTCTCGGCCTCGATAGCAATGCATTCCAACGTTCGATCGATGCGATCCTGGCAGCAGACAAGCACCGCTACGCCTACCTCTGGAGCTTCCTTGGGGTACCAATCATTCAATTGCCTGCCGATGTCATGGCACTGCAGGAGGTGGTCTGGGCGAACAAACCAGACGTCATTGTCGAGACGGGCGTCGCAAGAGGCGGTTCACTCATTTTCTTCTCGGCCATGCTGACGCTCATCGGCAAGGGGCGCGTCATCGGCGTCGATATCGACATCCGCCCGCATAACCGTGACACCATAGAGAAACACCCGATGGCGGCGCGCATCTCGCTCATCGAGGGTTCGTCGACTGCATCCGAGACGATCGAGCGTGTCCGGCAGCAAATTCCGGTGAATGCGAGCGTCATGGTCGTGTTGGACAGTGACCATTCTCGCGATCACGTCCTCGCTGAGTTGCGCGCTTATGCCCCGCTTGTCACTCCGGGGCAGTATTTGATCGTCGCCGACACGCTGCTCGGATTTTTGAGGAAAGAAGAAACACCAGTTGCGAGAGCCAAAGTATGGCATCCGGGAGACGAACCGCTCGCCGCGGCCCGAGCTTTCCTTGAGGAAACCGACCGCTTCGAACTCGATGAGATGACGAACAGCAAGCTGATCCTGTCGGCTTCGCCCGGCGGATACCTACGTTGTCGCGACAGGGCACCTCGGACTCGGCCATGACAGCGATCAAACTGCGCAACTTCCATACCGATGATCTCCGATTTTTGACGGATTTGAGAAACGACATCGCCACACAGCATCTCCTGATGGCGCACCCGAAGACGAGTAGTTCGCCCGAAGAAGTTAGGGAATGGGTGTCGCGACGGGAAAACGAAGCGCACGGCCTGTTCAGGATCATTTCCAAACCGCAGGGACCGGCGGTCGGCTTCGTGCAGGTTCACAACGTGCATCGGCTTGACCGCGTGGGGCATCTCGGCATTGCGCTCGCCATGTCAGAGCGCGGTTGCGGCCTGGGACGCGCCGCGCTGGATCTTGCCATTGAGCGCTGCCAGTCTGAGCTCAACCTGAGAAAAATCATGCTGTTCGTGCGCGCTGACAATCTGCCAGCCCTGCGACTCTATGCCAGGCAGGACTTTGAAAAAATTGGAGTGCTTAGACGACACTATTGCGAAACTCCCGAGCGGGTACACGACGTCGTGCTCATGGAACGCCTGCTAGAGGGGCCGCAGGCATGACGAGTGTCGTCATCTCGCAGCCGATGCTGTTTCCCTGGCCAGGCTTCTTTGAACAGTTAATGCTGGCGGACGTCTATCTGTTCCTCGACGACGTTCAATTTTCGCGCGGTAGCTTCACCAATCGTGTCCAGTTGCGTCTCGGGGACAGGTCGATCTGGATGACCATCCCGCTGAGCGGGAAGGGGGCTTTCCAGAATATTTCGGACTTGCGCGAAGGTAGCGACGACTGGCGTCGCGTCCACTTCGACCAAGTTCGCCAGTCGCTACGCCATGCGTCCTGCTTGACCGACGCGCTCGCTTTACTGGAGACTTGCTATTCGCACGAAAGGCTCGTCGATTTGCTCGTCGCCACCATAGAAGTGCCGGCTGGCTACCTGGGCATTGGCACTGGGCAACGGCGAATGCGCACAAGCCAGATGAATATCGGCGGTTCCGGCTCTAGTAGAGTGCTGGAACTCGTTAAGGCCGTGGGGGGGACCCGTTACATCACCGGCCACGGGGCCGCGCGCTACCTCGATCACGAGTCATTCGAGGTCGCGGGCATCGAGATCGTCTATATGGATTACTCGCTCACCCCATGGGCGCGGGACGATAGCCAGTTCACTCCTTATGTGAGCATTCTCGACCTCGTCGGATATCAGGGCAAGGACGCCGTTGGCCACCTTCGTCCCCGCACCGTCCCGTGGGAACAATTCGTTGAAATGAAGCTCCAGACTGAAAGGTAGGCAGGCCATGAACACGAATCGCTTGGTGTTCGAGCGGGACGGCATACTCGTGGTTAAGGGCTTCTACGACTACGAGGGCGTCATCGCGCCCATACAAGAGGGAATTCGCAACATCATCGAACTGGTCGCAAGGAAACATGGGCTCGAAGTCGCATGCTCCACGCCGGAGGAGGCCATGATCCGGGGGTACCGGGAGATCATCGGTCAGAATCGCTCGTGGGGTGGGTTGATTTACGATGCAGTAAAGCAGATTCCCGAGTTCATGACCTTGGTATCGCTGCCCCGCAATGCCGAGATTTTTCGCGAATTGAGGCCGGGCTCAGTCCCGGGCATTGCCGCCGGCGGCTACGGGATACGCATAGATAACCCGGGTGAGGACACGTTTCGGTCGCCTTGGCATCAGGAGTTTCCTGCACAACTCCGCAGCGTCGATGGTGTGGTGTTCTGGAGCCCGTTGCTTTCAATCTCTGCTGACATGGGACCGGTCGAGGTAGCGGTGGGTTCGCATCGCGAGGGCATGGTGCCGGTTTACTCGGAGATTGGCTCGGGCAAGAGCGGCGCATACGCTTTGAGGCTCGATGACGAAGCGCAGCGTCTGGCACGCTATCCGCATCAAGCGCCATTGACGGAGCCGGGCGACCTCATTCTGATGGACTTTCTTACGCTGCACCAGTCTGGGCTCAATATCTCTGATCGTCCGCGTTGGTCGATGCAATTCCGTTATTTCAACTTTGCTGACCCGATCGGTGTCAGGATCGGCTGGGCCGGATCGTTTGCAGCAGCGCAGGATTTTGCCGCGATACTACCCGAGCTTCGCTCTACGCATGAGGCGCAGAAATGAAAGTCTGCCGTCTATGCGGAATGGATCTGGGGGTGGCCGCATATCAGGCGGCAGCACCGGGAATCACCTCGCTCGCCACCTTGATCGACGTGCCCACAGAGGTGTTCGTATGTGGGCACTGCGATCATGCTCAGAGCCCGAACCTTCCTGACATCCAGACATTTTACGATACCGACTATCGCATTTCGATGGCATCAGTCGATCACGATCAGCTCTATGAGGTTCGCGGAGACAAGCCGGTCTATCGCACGGAAAAGCAGGCCGAGGTGATGCTGGACCTGTTGTCGTTGTCTCATGGCGCGCGGTTGCTGGATTTCGGTGCCGCGAAGGCAACTACGCTCCAGCGAGCACTTCATAGCCGGCCAGACATCCAGGGGTTTGTGTTTGATGTGTCTTCCTCCTACGAGCCGCTTTGGCATGACTGGCTGGAGCCTTCGAACTGCGCCACTCACGTTCTTCCATCCGGGTGGCTACAGACTTTCGATGCGGTCTCCTGTCACTATGTGCTGGAGCATGTCCCCAATCCGATTGATTTGGTGTTGATGCTGCAATCGCTGCTTGCTCCCGGAGGGAAGTTGTTTCTTTCCGTCCCCGACCCGCTTGCGAATCCAGGCGATTTGTTGGTTGTCGACCATCTCAATCACTTCACGCCAGGATCGCTGCGCCGCGTTTTGGAAGAGGGCGGCCTTTACGTCGAGACTGTGCGGACGGACGCGCTCAACGCTGCGCTGGTCGCAATCGCACGAAATGACCCGGTATCGGCACGCAAGACACTGCTGCAAACCGATGACAGCAGTGCGCGACTGGTTCGACTCTGTGAATATTGGAAGAGCGCGAGGGTGAGTCTTCGCCAGAGGATCGACACCCTTGGAAGGGCTAATATCGCAATATTCGGTGCGGGTTTTTATGGCACCTGGGTGATGAGCATCCTGGGCAGCGGCCCAAAACCCGTCGCTTTTCTCGACAACAATCCGCACCTGCAGGGCGGAATGCACATGGGAGTGCCCGTGTTTGCGCCCAAGGATCTCGAAATTGCGGCCAACTTGGTGATCGCCGGGGTCAATCCCAGGGTCGCCAGGCGAATCATGGGGGAGGTCGTGTGGCCCGCCGGAAGGTCCCCCGAGATCGTATTTCTCGATTGAAGGTCAAAGTTGTGATTCCCCGCCTGAGGCAAGGCATTCAGGAATGGTGTCGATGGCAGGAAATAGCTCACCTATCGTTTCATACGTTGCAACCGTGTACAACAAGCGGCCGTATCTCGACGAACTCTTTGAAAGCATCGCCGAACAGGGCGTTCGTCCCGCAGAGGTCGTGTTTTCGGACGACGGCTCGAGCGACGGCTCGCTAGATTTCCTCGAGTCCATTGCAGAGACCCGTCGGGAGCCGGATCTCTCCATACGCGTGTGCCGCTCAACGTCCAACCAGGGGCCATCGCGGGCAATCAACGTGGGGATTGCGGCGTCGACAGGCACCTGGGTGCACTGTGTCGACGGCGACGATGTGCTGCCGAGGAATACGACGGCCAGCTTCATCGAAGTGGCAGAGCGAACCGGCGTTGACTTCATTTACGGGCAGAAGATCGCGCTGGAAGCCTCGGGCGGAGAGCAGCTCTCGCACATCGACTACCGCGTCTATCCAGATGCGCTGGCGGCACTGATCAAGCTGCGCCTCGTCGGCATGAGATTTTTTTGTTCACGGGGCCTGGCAAATGCCGGCGCAGACGAGAGAGTTTTCATCCAGGACGTGAGCCTCGCCTATCGGGTGGCCTATCATGCCCACTCGCTGGCGGTGCTCAATCAGCCTGTTGTTCGCATCAGGGACGCTGCAAACTCGGTCTCCAAGGGGCGAAAGCAAGAGCATGCCGATTTCATCGGAGCGGCCGCCCTGTTTCTTTCCGATTTCGATGTTCCGCGAGGCGTGCGGAACAAGATCCTGCAGCGATGTTTCGCGCGCATGCGAAAGCACGGTGACTGGAGCGCCGTGCCGTGGGAAGTTCTTGCTGTTGGCGGGCTCTTTCCGAACCGACCGAATGAACGTATTTTACGGGCGTTCCTGAGATTGAACGCCGAGCATAACCTCAGGCGAGGCTGTCGCTTCGATGAGATTCGGGCGTTGACCAGCGAGCCCTGATGGGTGTTTCTGGAGGTTTGCAATCCGGCGGCAGCGCCTGCTTGCCGAAAGCTTTCAGCTCTCCCAATGGGACCCAATTGCTGGGCCGTTCCACAGCCCTCCGATGGAATTGAGGCGGGCTTGCATCAACCATCAACCGATCGCACCCTGGCTTCCAAATCCGGCTCGGGACACGATCCCGATAATACGCCGCAGTTCTACTATGGTTTGGGAATGTGCCCCGGCCGAATCAAGGTCGGAAATCGTGTCCAGGAGTTGCGCGGCATTCGCGACGTTCTCCGTCGCAGCCCCGCTGCTGAATCGAATATTGACGAGGTGGTTGCGAACCCGTGTCCCGTTCGACGGAGAAGCGACATGCTTGCGCGGCCGCGAGACGGCCGGTTGCGAACTGCTTGTCGATCGGGGCCGATCCAGATCAAGAACTACGTCTGGGCCGAGAACCAAGCGTACATCGTCGGCCACAGCTCGTGCGATGTCGTCGGACACCGTGCGCAACCCTCTCGCGATGCGCTTTGCCCATGCGTTTCGGTCGATCGCAGACAACTTCTGGAATTTGCTCGCGGTCAACAACGCGCTCAACACGACCACGTCGAGCGACGAACTCAGCGGCGCTCCTTCACCAAGGCAGGGATCCGTCCTGCTTTCGGCGAGAAACTTGGCATACTCCGAGTTAGCATCCATATGTGCGCTTTGCGAATACTTGCTTGCACTCGCCCCATTGGACCTCGGTGAGGCACCCCCGATTGTTACCGGAAGATGAGCACTGAGAATCTTCGAGTTCGTCGCCATCACATTGGCGATCGACGTGTAAACATCCGGACACGACGTCCAGAAATAAACCCCGTTGCTTCGGGCGCGAACACGTTCGACAAGCCGCCGGGCGATGCAACCGTGATAGATCATTCCGCCGTCATGATAGCTGGTGAACCGACCACGGAAGAAAGACTCGAGCACTGATTGCGGATCAATCTTCGCCAGCCTGCCCGACAGTCTCAACGGTCGAACTGAAAGTCGTCCTTGCTCTCCGGTCTCCGAGTTCGGCCAGAAATAGTTGAGAACCTGCCATTTGTAGATCTCACAGTCTTCCGCCTCGATGAGACGGCGAAGAAATGCCAATCCGTTCGGCAGCACGCCATCGTCGTCACCGATGATGACGATGTGCGACCCTGTGCTGTAGTTGAGCGCATCCTCGAAATTTTGCCGCATCGATACACGTCGCGGCTGCCGGAAGTAACGGATACAGGGCTGTGTGAAACCCCTGACCACATCGGCGGTGTCGTCGTCACTCGCATTATCGACAACCACGATCTCGACATCGCAAGCGGCATGCTCTGCGGCAACGACGGCTGAAAGCAGCGAGGACCGCAGATACTTCGCCCTTGATCTGGTCGGGATGATCAGACTGATCTTCATAGCGTTGCCACCGATTGCTCCGGAATTCGTGGAATGGTTCGCGAGACGCTTGCCTCGCTGCCTCCACTCCGTCTATGACATGCTGCCTATCCTGATGATACCAGCCGAGGCAAGCATGTTTGTTGCGCCCGTGCGTATACCGGTCGCCGGTCCTTCGATCAGCGAACGTGAGCCCGCATATGCCGCGGAGGCCGCACGAACGGCTTGGTACGGGAATGCCGGCAGCTTCGTCTCCCGCTTCGAGAACGCGATGGCGGGCTACGTCGGCGTGCCCTACGCAATCGCCACGCCCCACTGCACGGCCGGTCTGCATCTGATCCTCGCTGCGATGGGAATCGGTCCTGGAGACGAGGTTATCGTTCCCGACGTTACGTGGATCGCATCCGTCGCCCCCGTCACCTACGTCGGCGCAACGCCCGTGCTTGTCGATATCCGTCCCGACACTTGGTGCATCGATCCAGAAATGGTTGAGGCAGCGATCGGTCCCCGCACACGCGCGATCATCGGCGTCGATCTCTACGGCAGCATGTGCGACTGGCCGCGCCTCGAGACGTTGGCCGAGAAGCACGGACTAATGCTGATCGAGGATGCTGCCGAGGCGCTGGGATCATCGCTGGGTGGCCGCCGAGCCGGCGCTTTTGGCCACGCCAGCGCCTTCTCTTTTCACGGCTCCAAAACTCTCGCCACGGGCGAGGGCGGAATGCTCCTGACGTCGGATCCGGCACTGCGTGAACGCGTGCTCGTGCTGCGGGATCATGGCCGCCCCACGGGCGATCGGCTATTCCTCAACAGCGAATTCGCCTTCAAATATCGCATGAACGACGTCACGGCAGCTGTCGGACTTGCCCAGGCCGAACGCCTGGAAGAATTGATCACTGCGAAGCGGCAGATCTTTGCGTGGTACGAGGAGCGACTCCGTGACTTGCAAGGGCTCGCGCTCAACGTCGAGCCGGCCGGAGTCATCAACAGCTATTGGATGGTGACCGTCGTGCCCGACGCCGATTTCGGTTTTGACAAGTTCGAACTCATGGCCGCATTTGCCCGGCGGAACATCGACACGCGCCCATTCTTCTCGCGTTTATCGCGTCTGCCGGCGCTCGATGGACGATCTGAGAGCACTCGCTTGGTTACAGGAGCAACCGCAGGTGACGGCCCCGCAACACGGGGTGTGAACCTTCCTTCCGGTTATCATATGGACCAGGACCGCGTCGACATTGTGTGCCGCGCCCTGCGCGATATATTCAAGGACGGTAGCGCTTTTTAAATTGCCCCGCCCGCGAATACAATCCCTAGCTAGCACCGAGAAATACAAGATGTTCATTCTCTTGCGTCTCAAGCTTTGGACTACCAAACGCCGATTGGCAACTGCCGCTCGAGAACACAATGAGCGAATAGCGGGCGAGTACTACTCAACTCTTGTTGCACTGCGCTATTGGCGCTGCAAATTTCGCAGGATTGTTGAGCAGCTTAGTAGCTGCAAAAGATGACTATAGGTGAGGCCGTTCAATCGCAGTTGCGCAAGGAAAGTCATTAAGCCAGCGCTCTTATCGTTTGTATGCGATCGCCCTAATGTTCTCTTTGCCGTCTTTAAACGGGAGGGTAATTGCAGACCAAATCCACGTCTCGAATCGGTCCTTCTTATAGACGTTCACAGTGTCGACGTGAATGCTGGAATAACCACAGTCCTTTAGGTATTCCCGAATTTCGCGCGGGGTATATTCCCGAACGTGTCCAAGATAACCGCCGGCCTCCGCCCCCTGCCAACAACTGTGGATGCTTTGACGCATCGCCCCTTGCCTGAGAAGCCGAAAGGTACCGCGAGCCCCGAGTAGGTTGGGGGTCGAGAGGTATAGGAAGCCGTCGACCTTTAGAACTCTAAGAATCTCTTTCATCGTATAGTTTAGATTGACGTGCAGATGCTCGAACACCTCTGTGAGGAGGACGGCATCAAACGACCCGCTTTCAAACGGGAGAGCGGTGCCGTCGCAATCGGCTTGGATCAGATCAAAGGGCAAGTTCCCCGTCAGCCAATCATCCGGACGGAAATCCACGGCTGTCACTTGATGTCCCTGCCTCGACAGGGCAAGCGGAACGAGAAAGGGGGCGGCTCCAAGATCGAGTATCGATGCGCTCGGCGTCAGAAATGACGACAAAAACTCACAATCGTGCCTGTAGCGCGAATAATGAGTCTCGATGTACTTGATTGCAGTCTGCTTATTCGCGCGTCCGTTCGTTTCATAGAGTTGCAAAGCCTCAACCCGGGCGCTCTCAAGATGCCCAATCGAAAAACTTGCTGGAGATAACACGAAGAGCGAACTCCCTTTAACATCGACAATCTTGAGAAGGTTCTCGACCACACTAAACCGAGAGTCATACATCGGCAAGGTGCTCCTTCGACCGGACGCCATACCACTGCGGTTGCGTGCGAGCATCCGATTGTGAGCGACGTCCATTCGGTTCCGCCGCGACTTCATGAGAGGGATGGTCTGCACTGGCAGCTCTCTCGTCTGACGGCTTCTGAGGGCAAACGAGATCCACCAACTCCAGACCCTTCAATCGCGTCGATTGCGGATGCCGCCCGTCCGTTCGCTTGGCCTACAGAAGCAGACGAGCCCCCGTGCCAGACGGGGGCTCAGCCAAATCACTGACATGCAGCACTACGACTTCGCGCTCTTCTTCGTCGCGGCCTGCGGCTGTGCGTCGTCGCTCTCGTGCTTCTCCGGGTCATATGCTCTCAGCACGATCTTGCCGTTGCCATGCAGCGGCAGGGCCTGCAGCATGACGTTGAAACCTTCGCCGTCCTCATGCGGGAAGGCGACGCCAATGTTGAGCCAGTAGTCGTCCTGCTTCGGTCGCTCGATGATCGAGTAGACCCGGTACATTTTGGCCATTGCATCAATCCTTTCAATTGGTTGCACCTATCGAAAGGGTACGCCCCACCCGGGAGTCGTCAATCTTGACGCCCGCACTCAGTCGTTGCGCCGTCCATGCTTTCTGGTGAGGCACGCCTGACATGCTTTCCGGAGCCGACACGCGCCTTCGCGCAGCGCGCCGCGCCCGGCGGTCAAGCATACGAACCTCATGCCGACCACGCTGTGCTTGACGGCCGGAAGCGCCGTGCGCGCTACGCTTCACCCCTCGGCAGAGAAGGGAACCGTCATTCGGCGATGCTGGTGCGCTGGCCCTTGCCGTCGATCCACGCGACGGAAAAAAGGTCGGGCGCGCGGCAAATCTCGTCCTCGGTAGCGAAAAGGAACTGGCGGGAGCCGGCACCGCGTGTCGCCTGCTGTAGTGCCGCCAGCATACCCTTCACGCGCTCGGCGCTGGTCGTCACCGTGAGCACGCGAAAGTTGCCGATGCCGAGTTGCTGCCCGAATGCGTTCGTGGCACCACCACCCGCGAGGTACGTCACGAGCTTGCGATAGATGGAGGTGTGATCGAGGTTGGCGCGCATGACCGGCATGGTGCCCCGATCAGCCTCGACGAAGAAATACTTGCGCTTGCGCTCAGCGGTGAAATCGAAGCCGAACACCGCGTCCGGTACCACCGCCAATTCCTGCGGCGATCCGTTGACCTGGCTGCGCACCGCCAAGAGGAATGGATTCTTGGTACGCTGCGCCGCTTCCGGCGCCCGGGCGATGATGTCGCCGGGCTCGATCAGCAGCAGGTCGGGTTGCGATTGCGCAGCGCGCGTCGCCGCAACCATCACGTCGGCGGTGAGCAGTGTGTGCTCGATGAAGGTTCTGCCGGCGCTCCGGTTCTTCCACGTCCAGTCCACATGATTCGCGACCAGTCCGCCGTGTTGCCGCAGCATTTGCGCACCGCGGTTGCCGAGCGCATAGACCATCGGTGCCGATCCGGCGCGGGCGTAGTAGTCGAGCTGTGCCCTCGGACGGTCGAGGTAGTCGTTGTGATAGAGGGCGCCGAGTCGCTCGATCAGCTTCTTCTCGCTGCGCCCCGGCATCAGCCGGAGCAGATGTGTCGATCGCAAAAAGCGGTGCTTCGCCACGTGGCGAATGATGGTGATGTCGTCGTCGGTCAGTCGCATCGCCGGCGGGCGATCGCGACGGAAGCGCTTGCGGCGCGTTTCGCGAGAATCGGATTGGCCGATCGCAGCCATGAGAAAAGTCTACCAGATTGCCGTGACGTTGTTCCGTTGCGGCGTGATGAACCGCATCGGCACGGTATCGCAACGGCGGCGATCGTGGTCTTTCTATTCGTGCTCCGTCATGTTCCAACCGGCACCACTGCGCGACGCCATGCGCCCGCACGTACCATCATCACTTCTCGTTGAAGTGGAGCAGGGACAGCGATCAATACTGATCCTCGAAGCTGTCCGGCTCCGACGCGGTGTTACCCTTGGCGGCCGGCGCGGCGGGCTGCGGCTGCGACGGAGTTGCGCCGACGTGCGCATCCGTTTCAGCAATCGGCGCGGCGATCTCGCTGCGGATGCGATCCAGCAGGCGCTCGTAGCTCACGTCCCACATCTTGGGCTCCCGCTCGGCCTGACCGAGTGCGAGCGTGTAGCTCGTGGCAGTCGGGGTGAGGTTGCGCACGAAGCAGGCAAACTCCGTCGCGTTTGCACGCTTCCTCGCGGCGAGCAGAAATTCGGACGTGGTGCGCATGTCCTCCTTGAGGGAGGACGCATCCTTGGCCGAAAGGCCGCCGGCGAAACGGATCGCCGGATTGCTCATGACGCTGGCGCGCAGACCCGGCGCGAGCTGGTCGAGGAACTGGTGCGCGATGGTGATGCCGACGTTGTACTTGCGCGCCTGGATCAACAGCGTGTCGATGCTGTCGTCGAAGTAGTCGGCAGCCTCGTCGATGTAGACGAACGCCGGTCGCCGCGCCTCCTTGCTGTCGGACGCGCGCTCCAATGCGGCCTTGAGTATGAGTGCGATGATGTAGCGACCGAAGATGGCCGACGCCTCGCTCTTGAGGACATCCTTGGCGGTGTTGACGAGAATGATCTTGCCGCTGTCGAGTGCGCACTTCATGTCGAGCGCGTTGCGCGGGTGCGAGAACAGCCGTTCAAACGTCGGATTGGAGAGAATGCCGTACAGGCGGCGCAGCACCTGCGATCGGGTGGCATTGTAGTCGTTCGGCTTCTGCCCGCGCTTCGACGAAGCGAACAGATGATCGGTGAGGAACGTGCGCGCGGTGATCGGTAGCTGCTCGATGTACGGCCAGTAGGGAGCCGGGTCTTCCAGCAGTTGCCGCAACGTGTGGATGGTTGCGTTCGGAATTGCCAGCATGAGCTGGGCGAGGAAGCGGAACACCACCGACTGCTTCTGCGTCAGCTCGGCTCCGAGCAAGGCTCCGAAGATGTACTCGTACAGCTCGATGATGCCGGCCAGCAGTTGCTCCCGCTCGCCGCGCGGCAGCCGGTCGAGCGAATCGCGATTGACGTCGAACAGATTGAAGCGCAGCGGCCAGTCGGTATCGGCGGGGTCGATGATGATGAGGCGATCGTCGTGCGCCGGGTTGAACCGTTCGAGACGCGACAACGTCTTCAGCATGTCGCCCTGACTGTCGATGGCGATCACCGCCGGGCGGGCCGGATCATCGAAGTCGGCAAGCATCAGCGACTGCATGAGCTGGGTCTTGCCGTGGCCGGTGCCGGCGACGATGTGGCAATGCTCGACGCGATGCTGCTTGGTCACGATGAGCGGCAGTTGCTCGTCGAAGAGCGCGCGAAACGGTGTGTTGGCGAGATAGATATCGGGCAGCCGGTCGACCGCTTCCTTGCTGGCGCTCGGCAGGATCGGCTTGTCGCTGTCGTTGGAGCCGCTTGCGGTCGGGACATTATCCGCCAGGGTGCGGCGGAGTGGAGCGAACAGTCCTGCGGCCTCGTTTTCCGTATTGATGATGCTGGCCATCAACGCTTCGATCGCCGCCGCCGGCTTGGTCATGGCCTGGATGATGGGACGACGCAGGTGGAGCGCCGAGTCCGAGCTTGCGGATGGCGGCATGAAGGCATCGTCGGGCAGGGCAGAGAACAGTGAAGCCCACATTCCGATGAAGCTCTGCCCCCACGCATGCAGAAACTTTTCGGCGTTGAGCAGAAAGCGCCGCTTCTCCTCCAGATAGGATCGCAGCGCAGCCGTGTCGTCGAGTGACAGCGGGATGTCGAAATTGATGTCGGGAAACCCGAAGGCGACCTCATCTTGCAGTAGCTCGAACGCGCTGCGACCGACGCGCTCCAGGAGCGTGTCATTCTCGGTTGGTGCTCCAGTCGCGCGAAAGACCTCGGCCGCAAACGCCACCGCCAGCCGATGCGGCATGTCGGGGTGCGCGAATGTCGATTGCGCATGCACCGCCTTGAGGCGACGGTACACCTCCTTGAGGCGCTTGATTTCGACGTCGCGGCCTTCGGCCCTGATGGTGACGACGTTCCACGCCGCACTCTTCTCTGCGGCAATCAGCGCTTCGGCATAGCTCGTGCTGGCGAAGGCGATGAGGTCATCGAGCGACATGTGACGCGCCATCGGTCGCCTCCTACAGCTCGATGATTTCTTCGCCACCGAACCACGCGGCGGCGCGCAACACGTTGGCGAACGTGTCGGCGGCCTTGCGCAGATCGGCCTCAATCTCCAACATATCGATCACGTTCTTGGCCGTGAGCGTGCGTCCCTGCACGAGATCGTCGACCGTCACGCGCCACTTCTTGCGGGTGAGCCACAGTATGAACAGGCGCCACAGCATGAATACGAAGTTAAACGTAATCTGCAACGCGAGCTGTTTTTGATAGAGGATCGAATCACCGAGTCGGTAGCGCTTCACCGCTTCAAGTGCTGCCGGCGACAACTCGGCAACGACATGGATGGAAAAGCCGACACTGCCACCGACGGACTTGGACTGCGTGCGCCGGATCTTGAGCTGAATGCGATCGAAGCCCGGCGGCATGGGCGTCCTCGTCGCCGGCTCGCTGAATACGTCGGTGTTCGGGGAAAGCTCCGCAGGCGCGATGGCCTGCGAAGGAGCACGTGCTGCAAAGCGCGCCCTCAGTGCCTCGCGATCATCAGCCATGTGCAACCCCCTCGTTGCCGCTCATCTCCTGCAGTGCATTCCGAATGTCGGTCGGGAAGTGGCCGGTGAGCGGCAGGAACCGGGGAGCAGTTGCATCGCTATGCTCCTGGACGGTCGCTGGCGGTGACTCGGCAACGAGCGGTGCGATCGGCGGCGAGCGCGGTGGCATTGTTCTGAAGCCTTGGACGGCCAGTCCAGCCATTACCAGCATTCCGACAGCCATGACGACCAGAAGCATGATCCGCTGCTGGTCGCTTTCCTTGCGGCGACGTTCCTGCTCCGCCGCCTTTTCCTGAGCGGCGACCGCCCGTGCCGTCTCGGCCTCTTTGCGTGCCTGGGCGGCCTTCTGCTCGGCGATCGCCTGTTGCCACATTGCGTTGCGCGCGGCACGCACTTCGGCTTCACGCTGTTCGCGCAATTCCTGTGCGGCGCGCTCGGCCGCGATACGGCCCCGAGCCTCGGCCTCGGAGCGCCAGATCACGAGCTTGCTGCGGTCGGCCTCGACGAGACCAGAGAAGGCGAGAGCTGCATCGCACGCGGCCACGTCAGTCAGGCGCTGGCACGTGTTCCAGTTGGCCGTGAATGCCGCCTGCTGTTCCTGCTTCTGTGTCGCGTGGAATTGCCGCTGCTGCCAGATCGCCTCACGCGTATCCGGCGTCAGATTGGGAATGTCGAGGATGGAATCGCAGGCGCCGACGTCCCCGCCGGCGCAGGCCGGGAACAGGCGATTGAAAAGCTGCTGCGCACGCTTCTCGGCCTTGCGCTGCTGCTGGCGATCAATCTCTCCGGCGAGCCCCTGCAGGATGCCAGTGAACACGTCGCGGCCATCGGCGGCGTTGACCGGCGTCGGCACGAGCATCAGCAATGCGATTGCAGCTACGACGACGCGCATCGGCGCCTCCCAATGAGTCCTCAGTGTGGACGACGGACGACCGCGTGCAACCGGCTAGTGTGCGGCAAGAAATCGCGCAATGCGGTTTTCCACCACTTCACGCGGCCGGGCATGACGTGCGCGCGTACGGTTCCTGATGGCGGTCAGTCGTTGTTCTGCAATCGATTGCGCGGGTAGCATTTGAATGTGGTGCGCTTCGAGGGGCAGATCGTCCTGCATGATTTTTGACCACGCGCAGAAATTGGCGATCTCGGTCAGCGCGCCCGGATTGCGCACGCCAAGCTCGGCGGCCAGCAGGGGAGCGTCCTCGGCGCCGATGCGAAATGCCACGACCGATCCGGCGTTGCCAATGACGGCCTGGCGCAACAGCGGCGGAAGCTGGCCCAGGAACTGATGCGCGAGGACGAGCGCGAGCCGGTATTTGCGTGCCTCCGACAGAATGGCGGCGAAGCTGTCGGTGGCAAAACTCTGGAACTCGTCGGCGTAGAGGGTGAAGTCGCGCCGCTCCGCCTCGGGCACATTTGCTCGCCCTTCGGCGGCCTGGGCGAAGGCGGTGGCGATGAAGGCGCCGAGCAGGTGCGTCGGCGCCTCGCCCAGCCGTCCCTTGCTCAGGTTGACGATCAGAATGTGCCCGTCGTCCATGATGCAGCGAATGTCGACACCGCTGCGCGGCTGGCCGAGTATGTTGCGGATGGCGGGAGGGGAGAGCAGCGTGCCGATCTTGTTCTGCACCGGCGCGATGACTTCGTTCTGAAAGCGCTCTTCGTAGGCAGCGAACTCTTTCAGCCAGAAGCCGCGCACCATCGGATCGCGCGACTGTGCCAGCAGGCGATTGCGGTAGCGCTCGTCGGAAAGAAGCCGAGGCAATCCAAGCAGCGTCGAACCGGGCGCATCGAGCAGCAACCGCAGGGCATTCGTCAGAATGTATTCCAGGCGCGGCCCCCACGAGTTGCCCCAGATATGCTGGAAGGCGGCGACGATATGCGCGGCGACCAGCGGCCGGCGATCGGGCTCGACGCTGGCGAGTGGATTGATGCCGATCGGAAAGGCGAGGTCGGAAGGGTCGAGGTAGATCACGTCGTTGGTGCGCCACGCCGGCACGCTGTCGGCAACCGCCTCGGCCAGATCGCCGTGCGGATCGAGCAGCGCGAAGCCGTGCCCTCGGGCGAGGTCGGCCGCCATGAAATTGTAGAGCAGCGTCGACTTGCCGGTGCCGGTCTTGCCGATGAGATAGACGTGGCGGCGGCGATCGGCGTGACTGAGGCGCGCGGCGCTGCCGCTCGGGGTGATGCCCAACTGCACAAAATCGCTCGTCTCGAACATAGGTCGCCGTCCGAGCCGGAATGCCAAGCCAAAGAACGAGTGAGGCTCAGTTCCTCACCAAGGCGCGGCACGGGTCATGGCACTGCTTGCGTGTGGAGCGGCCAAGCCGGGGGCGGACGGCGGCCGCTGTCCACGCGGCCGTACTGCAATTGTAGCGCCGTTCGGCACCTGCCTCGCATAGGTGCTGGGAACAAGTGGTGCCCCAAGCCCGGCTCGTTTCGGCTCATGCTGATATCGCTGTCATCAGTTCGAGCCGTCAATTCGAATTCGTCCGCTTGCTCGAGTCCGCCATGTCGGCCTGCTCGCGCGAGAGCGCTGGTGTTGCCATGAGGTTGACGCTGCTCCTTGTCATCAGCGCCAGCGGACGGCCCGACCCCGTTCGTTCGTTTGGCAGGAGGGAAGGAGTTCTGATGGTTCCAGTATGGTCTCGTCATACATCTACAGGACATGCTCACCACCCGAACGACGATCGGTGCGATGACGGCTCGAAGGGTCGCGTCATCGAACATCCATGACCTTTCAGGAGTAGGTGAGGTACCGCACCGAAGAACGAGCGGGGTCGGGCGGTACGCCCGACATGGCGGACACGCGAGAGAAGCAGTCAAATCAATACGATTGCCCGACAGGTGGTGGGGGATACCATGTCACCCCCTGCGTATCCCCGAGATTGTCGGAAGGAAGAGGCGCAGATTCCGAACGCGCCACCGACCAATGCATCACGGATGTCGCTTTGTCGCCGGATCGCGCGAGGTGTGGAACAGCGCAATGATCCGCATGGTCTCCAGGTCGACGACGTACACGAGCAGCAGGGGAAGTCCCGGGATCGGCCACTCGTAGCAACCGGTGTCGGCGTCATGGCGACCGGCCTTGGGGTAGCGCGCAAGCGTCGCCACCGAGTGATCGATACGCTCGGCCACGTGCGAAGCGGCGGCCGGATTGCGTTCTGCCACGTAGGCGAGAATATCTTCCAAATCGGAGACGGCTTCGGGCGTCCACGTGGGCGTCATAATGCCGGATTGTAGCGGCGCAGGATGGCGCGCACGTCCTCATGCGAGATGGCGACACGCGGCAACGCCAGCCGTCGTTTGACCTCGGCGCGCTGTGCGTCGTTCAGGGCCGAGCCGGTCAGCTCCTTGATGTGCCCCTGGGCCTCCGCCAGCACGGCATCCTGCGCCTCTTCGGGCAGCGCCCGGAGCGCGTTGGCGAGTGGTTCGAGCTTGTCTGCGATGGTTCGTGTCATAGGCAAATCTTACCATCGGATTCGGAGTGCCGCCAGCCGGGGGGCGGTTGGGTTCTTTTGGTCAGATTCTCCGATCGTTACACACGAATCGTCCTTGTCCATTCATAGATGGGACAAAACTGGATTTCTGGCTCACCGTCGGCCGCCTTCGAGGCCGACGGTGAGCACGTCGCGGGGCGAGAGCGTGTCGGCGGTGGTCGCGTGCGTCTCGGCGAGTTCCAGCCATTGCGACACGCGATCCTGGCTCAGCGCGGAGACGCGCCAGTAGTGCGCCAGCATTGTCTCGTCGAGCGTCACGAGACGCGCAATCAGCTCGCTCGCGACATCGAGCAACAGGGTATCGACTTGTCGGGCGACGCCGAGCCCGGAAATCTCCTTGCGTCCACCGGCGGTGAATGCGTCGCGCAAGCTCGACGAAACGACGCCATGCTCGGCAATCCAGTAGGCGGCAACGCGCTCGTACTTGGTGCGTGAGGTGCCGAGGATCTCGGGGAAGAGGATCAGACTGTCGATCTTGAGCGTGCGCTGCTCGGAATCCGTCAGAGTATTGAAAGGGCGGATGATAGGGGAGACGGCGCGATCGTCCTGTAGCCACCACAGCTCCTGTCCCTCCTTCAGCTGCGCGCGGTAGTAGTTCTTGATGCGAGGGATGATCTGCGGATCGTGCCGCAGCGCATCGTACTCGACGCCCATCTTGTCGAAGATGGATTTGCCCTCGGGCAGCGTCATGTCGATCAGGTAGCGCGGCGAGTGGGTGACGGCCACCTCGCTCAGGCACTCCTGATAGAGGCGGGTGCGCACGTCGAAGCCACCACCGAATTTTCCGAACAGCATGTAGATGCGCTCGATACCGTCGAGACGGGAGTGCTCGCGGACACTGTTGCCTGTCGAGCGCCAGTCGTCCTTCTTGGTCATCTTGACCTCGACGCCGAAGTAGCGCCGTGCGACGACATCGGGGAAGGCGTTGTCGCTCGTTTGCTGGATCGAGTGCTCGAACCCGGTTCCACTCGCCGCCGCCTTCATGTGGTCGCAGACAGCTCGCTCGAACACGTCAGAGGCAAGCGGCTCGCGTGCGGATTGGAGCGCGGATCGTAAGGACTGCTCGGATCGTGCGAGCAACGTCTCGAACTCCGGCTGATGCGCCTGCGCCTTGTCGGAGTAGATCATACGACATCGAGATGCCGGTCGAGGAACCTCTGGATTGAGCGTGCGATATGCCATGCGAAGACGGGCGGCACGGCATTGCCGATCTGCTTGTAGGCGGCCGAGGTCGATGGGTAGAACACGAAGTCGTCGGGAAAGGACTGGATGCGGGCGGCCTCGCGTGCCGAAAGGCGCCGCTCTGCCGACCAGTGATACTCGATGTTGCCGTGGTGCTCGGCGCGCATGGTCGGGCCTGGCCGATCGGGATCGACGACGGTGTTGCCCTGGCCGGTGTTGCGCCGTGCCCGCGACCAGAAGTGATTGTGAGCAGCTCCCTCGTCGAGGGCGGCGAGATCACCGATCGCCATGTGCAAGCTCACCCATCTGCTCTCGTCGAGCTGCGGCTCCGGCATGTCGAATGGCGGCAGAACGCCCTTCCTCGTGCCGATGATGACGACGCGCTCACGACGCTGTGGCACGCCGAATCCGGCGGTGTTGTAGAGCCGATAGCGCACTTCATAGCCGAGTTTGGCGAAGTCCTTGGTGATGGTCTCGATCGCCGCGCCGCCGTCGAGCGTCAGCAGCCCCTTCACGTTCTCCGCAAGAAAAAGGCTCGGTCGCAAGCGCTCGATCACGTTGCCCATCGCCTTGTAGAGATTGCCGCGATCAGCATCGAAGCCGAGCCGCTTGCCGGCATGCGAGAAATCCTGGCAGGGAAAGCCGCCGAGCACGATGTCCGCGGCGTCCGGCAGCGCATCACCCTTCAGCAGTTCCAGGATGTCGCCGGTGACGATGTCCGGAGAGATATTGCGCGCATAGGTCAGCGTCGCGTTCGGCTCGATGTCGTTGGCGAACACGATGTCGAAGGCGTTGCGGTTGTAGCGCTTGCCGAGCGAGGAGAAGCCACCATGAAATCCCAAATCCAAACCGCCACACCCGGCGAACAGCGATGCGACGCGATATTTCCGTTGCCGTTCTCCTCCGGCCATATAGGCCCAAGGATACCATATCCTCCGTCAACGGCCGTATTCGCCGCGGGGATAGCGAGGGAGTGGCTCAACCACGCCGGCGGTTGCCGTTGACTGCTTTGCGGGCGCACTCCGGCGAGCAGTATTTCGTGCTCGGCAAATGCGCGCCCTTGCGCGGATGAAAGGGGACAGCGCACTGATCGCACGTCATCACGACCGACGTGTTGCGTCGTTTGGGATCGTCCGAGAATTTTATGATTGGCTTGTTCATGATCTGGCGGTGCAAGCGCATCACGCGCTCGCCCATGTTGACAGTATACACCACGAACGAAGACCCCGCGAATTGCTCACGGGGTCAGGTGGGCTCATCGCCGTTGGCGGCGAGCCAGCCGTTCCGTCAGCTCTTCGGCGAGCTTACGGGCGATGGCCTGCGTCGCGGCGCGGAGGCTCTGGTACGGCTTCGACCACTTGGGCTTGCCGTGCCACGTGCGAGCGATCTGGAACGTCGTGCCGTCGGCTTTGATGCTCCACGCGGTCAGCGCGAACACCGACGTGTCGCTGTCCATCGGCTCCGAACGAACCAGCGGTTTGTTGACGGAAAGTGCAGCCTCTCTGGGCACACGCACTCGTGCAGCGGATGCTCTGGTCATGATCCGATCTCCTGTGTGCTGTCCGGCGTTCGCCCAATGCGAGCGTCGGATTGCAGACGGGAAGGCCAGATCAGCCGGCCAATTGATATTCTAGCATTCCGAAAAGGGAAAAGGGAGGCGCCGGCCTGATGCGTCGCACATTTGACATTCTGCGACACTTGTGGTCTGGCTCGGCACCCATTTCTTCAAAAGATTGGATTTTTGGGCTAAATCCTTTCGGGCTTTAGCCCCAAAGTTATCTGAGTATTTTTCTTATGAGTATTTATATATAGAGTGACCGGCAAATTTTGCCGAAGCGAACCGGCAACCGCTGCCGTTCCAGGCCGGCAAATTTTGCCGGTCAAGCCCGGCGGCGTTTCTTCGCTGCGGCTTTGGTGACGGTCAGGTGCAGGCGGTAGAGGTTCGTCTTTCCAAGGCCGCGCTGCTGAACCTCCAGAAACCCAACGTCCTCCAGCTCCTTAAGGTAGGTTCGGACACTGCGCTCCCCTGCTCCCATGTCCTCACCGAGCTTCACCTGGCCGGGAAAGCACGCATTCGCATCCCACGCGTACTTGAGCAGCATGGCGTAGGCGAGCTTGGCGCCGACCGACAGCTCCTTGTTGACGAGCAGGAAGTTCGGCACCTGCGTGAAGCCGAAGCGCGTGGCGTTGTCGGCGCCGACGATCTCGATGTTGCGCTGAATGCTCTGCAATTGCGAGCCGAGGTGCTCCATAGACCCAGTGTAACTCGCCTCGGCCGTGGACGCGACGAGTTGTCAACACCACAGGGGATTACTGCATTGGGTGTGCGTCGGCCGGAGCTGTGCGATCGGCTTGCTGTTGCGGAGCGCCAAGCAGCGGCTTGAGCAACTGCTGCAATCCCTGCACGAGGTAGTTGGTCTCCTTGTCGCGTTCGAGCAGCGCCTCGATCTGCCTATCCTTGGTGTGAATCTGCTGCTGCAGAAATTCCCTGTCGTCTCGCAGGCGCTCGACTTCCCTCTCGTACATCTTCAATTGCGTGACAACGAGGGCGTCGCCGGTCGCGACAGGACGCGACTTGTCGGCGGGTTCGGTCGGCGCCTGTCGCTCGGGCTCGACGGCGCCATTCTGCGGATTGCTTGCCGGCTGTGGTGTCGCCGCTTGTCGTGCCACGTCGTCGCTCGTCGCCGTTGGAGCGTGGCTCAGTTGCTCGTTCGCTGGTGACGCGGCTGGTCGCGACATGTCGCGAAACGTCGGGCGGCCATCAAGCTCGTTCAACTCGACGATCTGCGCAATGTGACGGGCGACAGACTGCGGCGCGACATAGTACTTGTCGCCGAGCGCCGTCGCCGCTTTCATGCAATCAAGATGGCCGCTGGCGCAGTAGCGCTGGACGGTACGCAGCGTGCGCGGGTGACCGGCCTTGGCGTACAGCTCGGCGGCCTCCTCGATGGTGATGGTGAAATCGGTGTCGCGTCCTGTCGCGACCGGTCCGGACATGTCGGGCATAGGGGAAGTGTAGCAAGCCACCGGCAGGCGAGCAGCTGCTATCCCCATGCATCCAACGGCAAGGGACGGGGGACTGAACCAACGAAGTTGCTTAAGGAGCCGGCACCGGCGATCTGTGTGTGCGGACAAGTCCGACCCGCGGATCTTTCGATCCACGTAAACCAAGCTTGGGTTACCCCACGCGGTTGGTGATCTTCGACGCGGTGCCGACTCCCGGTGGAATTTTACGACCACGCATAGGCTGGCCGCAACTCTTTTCGTTTGAGCATGTGCTCGATCCTTATTCCTTCCATGTCAGCGAAACCGACATATCTCGATACTTCATCTATAGTCGCGTTTGACGGCGCCCCTCCAACGACAGCCTTGAAAACCTTTCGCTTGTCGGAGACCTTAACATCAGGAGCCCCCAAGTACTCACAAAAAAACAGGAACGCCTCAGCGTCCCGACCAACCCTTCCAGGGTCGCTCAAAAGTTCCCGCTGCACGATTCCATTTAATCGTCGAACAAATACATCCCTCTTGGCAAGCTTCAGATAGCAAAACTTGCACGTGATATATGAGAAATAGCGAAGCCCCCCTCTGCGAATCTTTCGCAAAGCGACGACAGCGCCAGTCTGGCGAAGGACATCCTCGCCTTGAAAAAAGGCCCCACATATTAGCAAGTTGTACAGCTCTATGCTTTCGGCTTTATCCGCGACACCGTAGCCCGCGACATTCGAGCACAATTGGGCAAGCTCGCCGGAGAATACCTGGTTAATCTGATCAACCTCATCTCCGGAACAGTGCTGCAAGAATTTCTTTAGCACTGTCGCCACCTGACAAAGGCTGTAGGACGTTCGAACGCGCAGATCCAAGGAGCAAACATAGAACACCAATTGCACTACTTTTAAGATCGAGTCGAATACAGCATACCGGACACCGGAGGGCATCCGATCATTGAATGCCAGCGTCATCTGCCGCAGGATCGACTTAAGTCGAGAGAGCAGCCAACCACTAACGGTGTAAAAACCCACACTATACTTCGCCACGACCAGCCGGGTGTCCCAAATCGCTCGACTAACGCTTTCGGCCAATCGCGACATGTCTTGCTCACTACCGGCATTCCTGATTCCTTCAATTAGCGGAGTAAGCTCCTGTAGCGACCGTGCTATTTCCCGGCGAGCAAGGGAAATTTGCGACACGAAAGGCCTGGAGAATGTGCTCGTCTTCCTATCGTTGACAAACAACTTGTATTCACGCAGCTCGTCGCGAATGGCTGCAGAGACGCGGTCCAGAGAGCCATCGCTGGAAGCAAATACAAGGAAATCATCTACGTAACGGCGAACCGCGTAGTCCCTGTCATGCACAAGTGGCGCCTTCGGATCGGATAAAAGACGTTCTTGCACCCGGGCGTCTATATCTTGAAAAATTATCTCAGCAAAGATGCGTGACGTTTCCGGACCCACAACTATCCCATTCGTCTCGCTATCGTTGCAGCTTTGCATCAAACGATCGAATTCGCTCTCAAATGAATATGCTCGCCGGTGAAGCTTGGCGAAAGGTTTGCCTTTTACGGACCAAGTTACCGAATGGGTGTAGATATTGAAAAAACACTTACTTACGTCCAAAGAACGCATGATTGAGAACTTCTTTTCAAGCCTCAGCAACTCCTGAGAGTCGTAGAACTTGAAGAGCAGGTTGTACCGCGAGTAGGAGAAGTACGATGCTATACGAGATATATCAATTTCTCCGTCCTCCGGCTGAATGTGGGGAATTCCAATCTTGTGAGTTGGCTGAGCCCTCAGAGGGTTAAGGGAATGGGTTCGCGCGATTCGCGCGGGACGGCGAATCGAGAAATTACTGCGCCCGCAGCATTCCAGAATGCTTTGGGCATACTGATCGTAGAACGACGCAATTCTCAGCTGCGTCAGCGGATGGATAATGCCGAGGTCTGTGCGCCCCACACCATCCTTCTGAATGCTATACGCTTAAGGGCGCGTTGCAGATGCGCTCGTTTTGAGCAATTTATCGAACTCCGACTTCACAGTAGCGGAGCGAATTTCACCAACGAGAGATGAGTAGAACCGGTCGTTTGAGAATATCACCGGAACCTCGTACGGAAGGGTGTCCGTGAGTAGCGGCCTGTACTTCAGCCGGCGCAACTTCGTATTATGCATGTCTCCAGGCCAATTTAATTGCTGCTATTCGATCCGATTTGAACCGCACCGTCATACGATGTTTGAAGCCTTGACTGAACGAGTAGATGCGAAGCGCCTTCTTCTGCTGAGCAGTCAGACTTTTGTTTATGACGCCGACGAACTCGCTCGATCTACCGCACAACAAGCTGTTCAAGAACCCGTCTAACGCCACCAATTCACGTGTATCGTATTCAGTTTGGGTGAGCGTGCCCTCCGACAACTCGTAGACCCCAGAGTGACGATAATTGTAGTAAATTCCAGACTTCACATGCGTCAGCCCACCCACACGTGCGAAACCATTGCGTCTCACTGTGTAATTCCCTGTAACATACGCCAACCTATCGCGCAGCAGAGGGAAGTTTCTATCTCGCGAGAATGATTTGAGGGACAAAATAACGCGCGTCTTGAGCTTCGAAATTTTCTTTTCGGATATTGGCACTCGCAAAGGCCTGGGCTTTTCGCTGGCAGCGTACGTCTGCGTTGTAAACTTATAACCAAGGTATTCAAATGACTGTTCTCTGCTCCTGCCTTTAACGGCTTCGTCCAGTGCAATGTCTTGCTTTTTGCTTTGGTTGAAAGTCATACCCTTTGGCAGCCGTCTCTCAATCTGCGGAATGATCTGATCATGATGGACGGTAGAAAACACTATGATGTCGTCAGAGAAGCGAAAGTATCGATAAACACCAGGAAGGCCCCTGATGAAATTGTCAAAGGGATGCATGGCAAGTTCGGCAAGAAGAGCGCTGAGTCCGACGCCTCGAGGAATTCCATGGGAATTGCTTGCACAATGTCGCTCGAAGAATTGACTCAGGTACACCCTCATGGTGGCTGAAATCGACGCATCTGAAAGCAGTCGACTCCTAAGTGAGACACAAGTATCGATTCATAAAAAGATGAAATGTCTCGGCGAGAAATGTAAATAGGCGTACTGTCGGTGACGGCCTCGACAACCCCTCGAACGATGGCGTCTCTACTAGACGGGGCGACCCGAAATCGGCGAGCAAATGGTTCACGATAGCTCGGAGAACCAAGTGCGAGTTAAAGTCTTCGTAGGACACACATATTCGGCTTCGAATTCTGAGTGTGTTGCAATTTTCGAGATCGACACCGCCTGATTTAATGCTCTGCGAAGCTTCCCGCAGGAGTCGGTCGCGATCTTCTTTCAGATCGAGATCAAAGCGCTGTGGGTCTGTTGCGCGGATAAGCCTTGCCAGGGCTTGCTCTGAGAAGTCGCGGAAAGCCACTGTCTTGCCCCTAGAATCAAGTTGCGACTATAGAATAGCCTCCGCGAGCAGATTTGTTATAGGGATGTCCACAGGCAGGTCGATGCGACTTACTTGGCGCAGCGTTTTACCTCCATCACGTACATCGTCGGGCCGTTGCGGCCGTCGCGGAACTTGCGGGCGCCGAGCTCGACGAGACGCGCGTAGAAGCTGTACTTGGCGAGTGCATCCCGACCACGCTGCGAGCACCACTGTTGATACTCGCCGAAGAGTGTGGCGCAGTGCTTCGGCTCGGAGAGATCGTAGGACGCGATCCAGTCGGCGACGGTATCGCGCGGCGCGCTTGCAGTTTTCGTCCTGCCGTGTCCGAACCAGGCCGTCCAACAGGTGGCGTTGAAGAACCACAGTGTCACCGCGAGGAACCACTCCAAGCCGGCGAGCGGTGAGACGACGCGGCCGTTCTCGGCCTGAGCAAGACGCGAGCGCGTGTCATGAATCTTGCTCACAAGTTGCTCGGCATCTTGCTCAAGGCTGGCGCGGTCTCTGCGACTGGCCTCCAGCACTTTCTGACGGAGCCGCACCAAGTGGCTTTGGTCGCTCGCCAACTCGAGCTTCATCGAGTCGTAGATGTCGGCGGCGCGTGCCGCTGGCGCGAGGCTGCGCGTGAGATTGAGCGCGATGTAGCCGCGCACGGCATGAACCGAGAACAGCGAGGCAATCACGAACAGGGCGATACAGAGAGCCGCGCCAATCCGGTTGGTCTGACGCCAATGCAGGAAGCCGAACACGGACGCGATCATGCCGAGATCGAACGCGATGGCCAACACCGAAAACAGTGCTGAGTTGGTGACGAGGGGGAGCCAGCGAAATGCTGGCTCCGAAGTCCCGAGGGTGGCGTTGTAGCTGACGGAGGCGAACGCCATCACGATCGCGATGATGGCGCCGCTTATGAGTGCGAGAACCTGCCAGGGTCGCATGGCTCACCCCGCCTTCCGGCCGGCCGGGATGGCGGTGCCACTCAGATCGATGTCGTTGACCAGTTCGTTGCCCCAGATGTCCCAGCCGGGCGACTTCGTCCGCGCGAACAACTCGATGCGCGGAACGTCGCCGCAGATGCGCACAATGGTTTGGCGCACGGCGTGCGGCTTGGCGGAGTGCTTGCCGCGCGGCGCGACGATCACCGACGAGGCACGATTGTCGCGCCGGGTCGGTCGCCCGCGTTTGGCAATCAGACACAGCTCGGCGTTCTGTCGCGTCCAGTAGCCCATGCCGGTGAAGAAAGTTCCGGAGTTCGGATTGGTCTTCACCCAGGTGAAGCCGTTGGTGACGTAGCGGAAGCCCCACGCTTCGATGACGCGGAAGGCGTCGGGCAGCATCGGCATGGTCGCCCACAGGAACAGCAGCGAGTCGGGTGTCGCGATGTCGCGCACGGGAAGTGCGCAGACGTCTCGGGTCCGCATCAAGGGATATGCGTTGGTCTTCGAGACCGACGGAAACGATCCGGAGCCGTAGTCCCACGGCGGATCGGCGTAGATGATCTGGTACTTTTTCATGGTGTCCTCCACGGTTCAGAGGACACCCAATTTGACCACGATGCGGACGCTGTAAACGTGTCGTC
>ERZ1645187.713-NODE-713-length-32494-cov-14.423903_pt1 | contig 32494 bp, 25 predicted proteins | sample MGYA00575352_ERZ1645187 | MGnify/ENA primary metagenome ERZ1645187 (study PRJEB40837, sample SAMN11349314) | freshwater sediment metagenome | isolation source: river sediment | host: Sediment | place: India: Wazaribad , New Delhi | collected 2017-02-21 ... | reverse complement strand
GCTTGTTGATCTTACAGCCAAAGGTTTTGTCAACCTCACAGCTTCGGAAGCTCCTGCTCCCGGCGGTGGTTCGGTTGCTGCCTATTTAGGCGCGCTGGGCGCAGCGTTGGCCACCATGGTTGCAAATCTCTCATCGCATAAGCGCGGTTGGGACGAGCGCTGGGAAGAGTTTTCGGCATGGGCCGAGAAAGGGCAGAAGATCAAAGATGAATTGTTGTTTCTCGTTGATGAGGATACACGGGCATTTAACCAAATAATGGAAGCTTTTGGGCTTCCCAAAAAAACGGATGCTGAAAAAACTGCACGTGCAGAAGCCATTCAGGATGCTTCCAAATATGCCATGGAAATTCCCCTGCGGGTGATGCGGGCATCATACGCATCTTTTGAACTGATAGAGGCAATGGCTGTCAATGGAAACCCAAATTCAGTTTCTGATGCTGGTGTTGGAGCATTGTGCGCACGCTCTGCGGTGATGGGTGCTTTTTTGAATGTAAAAATCAATGCAAGCGGGGTTTCAGATACGGCTTTTGTTGATCAGATACTTCTCGAAGCCAATGAAATAAAAAGAAACGCGCTGAAACACGAAGAACATATCCTTGAAATCGTAAACAATATCATTGAGGGAATGTAACAATGGCTGAATTACTGACAGTCTGGCTTCTGTATTTTACCTCGTTCATCACCTTGATGAACCCGCTCGGTGTGATGCCTGTTTTCATGTCAATGACATCCGACCTCAGCCGAAAACAGCGAAAGGCAACTGCCTTGAAAGCACTGATCACCGCATTTTTTACACTTGTTGTATTTGCTTTTGGAGGTCAAATGCTTTTCAACTTCTTTGGGATTTCTGTGGCCGGTTTAAAAGTTGTCGGCGGAATTTTGTTTTTTATCATGGGCTATGATATGCTCAATGCCAGATTGAGCAAAACGAAGTTAACCGATGAAGATGCAAACAAATATGTAAATGACATTTCGATTACACCTCTCGGTATTCCAATGATTGCCGGTCCGGGTAGTATCACGAATGCAATCATCCTCATGGATCAGAGCCCGGGTGCAGCCGAAAAGGCAATACTTATTGGAGCGATCCTTGCTGTTTGTCTCGTTGTTTTATCTATCCTGCTGAGTGCCGACAAGATCATGCGCGCGCTGGGTGATACCGGCAACAAAGTGATGATGAAGTTGATGGGACTGATTGTGATGGTGATCGCTGTTGAGTTTTTCTTCACCGGCATCACACCTTATATCAGGGAAATTTTAGGAATAAGTTTATAAATGCAGTGTTGATACAACAGAAATATTCAATGTTGTTAAAAATAATTGCATTAGCATAAAAAAATAAGGTAAAATATTAGGTCGGTAAATAGAAAATGTATATTTTTGCCGTCCGAAAATTCAAAGGAGAATAGCATGGCTAAGAAAACGAAAGAAGCACGCATTCAAGTTATTTTGGAATGCACTGAGCACAAAACCAGTGGCATGCCGGGTACTTCGAGATACATCAGTACCAAAAATAAAAAGAATACACCTGAAAGATTGGAGTTGAAAAAGTACAACCCAATCCTGAAAAAGATGACTGTTCACAAAGAAATAAAATAATTTGAGACATGGCAAAGAAAGTAGTAGCTACACTGCAGGCAGCAGGTAAAGAGTATGCAAAAGTTATCAGAATGAAGAGGTCGCCCAAATCAGGCGCTTACACATTTACTGAAAGCATCGTTCCTAACGACAAAGTTCAGGAATTTTTGAGCAAGAGATAATGTTGCTTTTACGATATTGAGGTGAGCTTTTCCAAACTTCTTGGGAAAGCTCATTTCTATTTTCAGCAGCTTTCATTTGCCCAAATATTAATCTGAGTTAAAACTAAATCAACCGAAAACCAGAACATACCAAAATGGGACTTTTTTCATTTTTTAGCAAAGAAAAAAAACAAGACCTTGATAAAGGCCTCGAGAAAACACGTGAAAGTGTTTTTAGCAAGCTCTCCAAAGCAATCGTAGGAAAGTCAAAGGTTGATGATGATGTGTTGGATGAATTGGAAGAAATTCTGATCACATCTGATGTTGGCGTTCAAACAACCTTGAAAATCATTGAACGGATCGAGCAACGGGTATCGAAGGATAAATACATAGGAACAAGCGAGTTAAACAGAATTCTTAAGGAAGAAATCGCTGAACTTCTGCAGGAGAATAACTCGGACGATGGCGGTGATTTTGAATTACCCTTAAATACCAAACCTTATGTGATCATGGTTGTGGGTGTGAATGGTGTCGGGAAAACAACAACCATCGGGAAATTGGCTTATAACTTCCAAAAAGCAGGTAAATCTGTTGTGCTGGGAGCTGCAGATACTTTCAGAGCTGCCGCAGTTGATCAGATTAAAATCTGGGGCGAAAGAACCGGTGTTCCTGTTATTTCGCAAGGAATGGGTGCCGATCCCGCTTCGGTGGCATTCGATACATTGAAATCTGCCATCAGTCAATCCAAAGATGTGGTAATCATTGACACCGCCGGACGCCTTCATAACAAGGTGAACCTGATGAAAGAGCTTACCAAAATAAAATCGGTGATGCAGAAACTTATTCCCGATGCCCCGCATGAGATTTTGCTGGTACTCGATGGCTCAACAGGCCAGAATGCAATTGAACAGGCCAAACAGTTCACTGCCGCCACCGAGGTGAATGCGCTTGCACTAACCAAACTCGACGGAACAGCAAAAGGTGGTGTGGTGATTGGCATCTCTGACCAGTTTAAAATTCCTGTGAAATATATTGGGATTGGCGAGAAGATGACAGATCTTCAGGTTTTTAACCGCAACGCTTTTGTTGCAAGTCTTTTTGACAAAGAACTCTGAAACAATGGTTGAAAAGCGTTCCACAGTTAATATCGTTACATTAGGCTGCTCGAAGAACAAAGTCGACTCTGAAGTGCTTGGCGCTCAGCTGCATGCTATGGGGTTCGAAGTGGTGCATGATTCAGAAAAAAAATCAAATTTTGTTGTCATCAATACCTGCGGGTTCATAGGTGATGCCAAAGAGGAATCGGTTGATACGATTTTGTCTTATGCCTCGCTCCGGAAAAGAGGAAAAATTGCCAGACTTGTTGTCATGGGCTGTTTGTCCGAAAGATATAAAAAAGACCTGGAACGCGAAATTCACGAAGTGGATGCCTTTTATGGTGTGAATGATCAGTCGCTTATTCCTGCCCTGTTTAAGCTTGATGCACCAAGACCGGAACCTTCGAATAGTTGTCAGTCTGTTCGTATTTTAAGCACGCCAAGCCATTATGCATACCTGAAAATTTCGGAAGGTTGCGACCGCAGTTGTGCTTTTTGTGCAATCCCCGGAATCAGAGGCAGACATATTTCCCGGACGATCGAAAGTCTTGTGAAAGAAGCTGCGGAACTCGCAAACGCCGGAGTAAAGGAAATTATCTTGATTGCGCAGGAGCTTACCTATTATGGGATTGATTTGCATGGCAAACGAATGTTGCCTGAGCTTATAGCCCAACTTTCTCAAATCGAAGGTATTGAGTGGATAAGGCTTCAGTATGCATATCCACAACAGTTTCCCGATGAATTGACCCGGGTCATTGCCGACAACCCAAAAGTGTGTAAATATATTGACCTTCCGTTGCAACATATAAGTACGAATGTTTTGGATTCGATGCGACGGAATATCACCAGAGAGAAAACCATTGAGTTGGTTAAAAAGATCAGAGCATCTGTGCCTGAAATCGCTTTTCGGACGACATTTATCACTGGTTTTCCAACAGAAACAGAAGATGATTTTGAGGAATTGTATCAGTTTGTAAAAGAATCGAGATTCGACAGGGTTGGCGTTTTCACCTACAGCCATGAAGAAGATACACCTGCTTTTCAACTCAATGATGTTGTTCCCGAAGCCATTAAACAGGAACGGATGGAGAAGTTGATGACACTTCAACAAGATATCTCATTGGAAATCAATGAGTCGAAAATTGGACGTGTTGAACGTGTGATCATTGATAAAATTGAAGGTGAATATTATGTCGGACGCACACAGTACGACTCACCGGAAGTTGACAATGAAGTGCTGATTCCGGCAGGCATTGAGATGGAGCCAGGTAAATTTTATAATGTGGAGATAACGGCTGCTGCGCATTTCGACCTGTATGCAAAAGTGATCTGAGCAATTTTTACGTCTCATTTATCATACTCTTCCGTTTTTTGTAGCTTTGTAAGAGATTATCCGCTGTTACATTTTTTAACGCTTTGAATATGAAAAAGATATTTTTTCTTGCAGTTATTGCCTTCTGTTTTTCACAATCAGCCATTTCCCAACGAATCTTCAAAACAGATGTAAGCCAGCTGCCCGATGGTATGCATGAGCTCACAGTCAACGGGGTAAAATGCAAGGGTGCTGTTTCCAAAGGCTTGCAAAGCGGCACCTGGACTTCTTATTTCGAGACAGGTCAAGTGCAGGTTTTGCAGCAATATGTAGATGGAAATTTGGACGGTTTTTATCTTGAACTTGAGAAAAACGGATTTATAAGCGTTCAGTCTTTTTACGCCAATGGCGAACTCAATGGCCGGTTGTTGAAATTTAAAACTGGCGGGCGCACTACACTCGAAGAAAATTACAAAGCCGGAAAGCTTCATGGAGTGCGCAAAGTTTATTACGAAAAAGGGACCCTGCAGGAAGAATCAATCTACGAAAACGGTCTGAAGAACGGAGTCACATTTTGGCTCGACGAATCGGAAAGACGTCTTGCAACTTACCACTATAAAAACGGACTTTTTGAGGGTCAGCAATTTACATATTATACTTCAGGAGGTCTTAAATCGGAGCAAAACTTTACAGCCAACAAAAAAGAAGGAAAGTATATTGACTATTTTGAAAACGGAAATATTCGAACTGAAGGTGAATATAAATCAGACCTGAAAGACGGAATATGGAAGGAATACGACGAAACGGGCAAGCTTTTAAAAGAAATGAAATACAAATGGGGCGAGTTGATACACTAGTTTAAAGAGAAATGATAAAGATCAATAACCCTTATAACCTGCTTGATAAACACTTGTGTTTTGGCTGCTCGGATAAAAATCCGATCGGACTCAAACTGAACTTCACCAAAGATGGAGATACTATTGCTGCTGTATGGAAACCAAATGAACATTACCAGGGTTTTTATCAGGTGCTTCATGGTGGTATTCAGGCTACACTGCTTGATGAAGTTGCAGGTTGGGTTGTCCAGGTAGTTTGTCAAACATCGGGTGTTACGAGCGAGATGAAAGTGACATATCACAAACCTGTATCAACATCCGATGAAGAAATCAGGATTGAGGCACGCATTCTTCAATACAGGGACCGTTATGTGGATATTGAAGCTGCACTTTTCAATGCACAAGGCTTGAAATGTACAACGGCCTTAGTCACTTATTTCCTGTTTCCGGAGAAAGTTGCCAAAGAAAAACTTTATTACCCCGGCAAGGAAGCATTCCTGTAAATCCGCTATCAACACTTGGTAATTAATGTTATTTAGAAACATTCTAATTAACAGATTGTTTGTATTTTTGTAGTTTAGAAATTATTCATTAAGTTACAATATTACAACACAATAACATTATGTACAGTGGATTTTACGAAGTTCCGAAGCCATGGAATGAACCTGTTAAAACCTATGCACCGGGCAGTCAGGAGAAGATCGAGATAAAAGCAATGCTCAGGCAGTTGCGCAGTCAGGAAATTGAAATTCCCATGGTGATCGGTGGTGAAAAAGTTAAAACCGATCAAAAAATAAGAATATGTCCGCCACATGACATTAAGCATACTTTGGGATATTTTTATCAGGGTGGTGCTGAGCATGTTACGATGGCTATCAACGCAGCAATCAGTGTAAGACGAAAATGGCAGGCGCTGGAGTGGCAAGACAGGGCAGCGATTTTTTTAAAAGCAGCCGATTTGATTTCAGGTCCTTACAGGGCATTAATTAATGCTGCGACAATGCTCGGACAATCGAAAACTGTTCATCAGGCCGAAATTGATGCGGCATGTGAGCTTGCCGACTTTCTGAGATACAATGTCTATTTCATGTCGCAGATATACAAAGAACAACCTGTTTCGGATCACGGTATTTGGAACAGAATGGAATACCGCCCTCTCGAAGGCTTTATTTATGCATTGACTCCCTTCAATTTTACTGCCATCGCCGGTAATTTGCCATCTGCACCTGCTTTGATGGGAAATGTTGTTGTGTGGAAAGCCTCCAATGCTCAAATCTATTCGGCGAAAGTGATTATGGATATCTTCACCGAAGCCGGATTGCCTGATGGTGTTATAAATCTGGTTTTTGTTCCCGGACCGATTGCCGGAAAAATTATGGCTCAACACCCTGAATTTGTGGGTGTTCATTACACCGGCTCAACAGCTGTTTTTACAAAGATTTGGAAAGCTATCGGTGATAATCTGTCAATACACAATACCTATCCGAAAATTGTTGGCGAGACCGGAGGAAAAGATTTTGTTGTAGTTCATAAAAGCGCCGATGCGAAAGCCGTTGCAACAGCACTTGTAAGAGGTGCATTTGAATACCAGGGTCAGAAGTGCTCCGCAGCTTCAAGGGCCTATCTTCCTCAAAATCTGTGGGATGAGGTAAAGAAACTGATGATTGCAGACTTATCAACAATCAAGGTTGGCCCTGTGGAAGACTTCACCAATTTTATGGGTGCTGTGATTGACGAGGCTTCGTTTGATAAATTAGCTTCATACATTGAGGCTGCCAAAAACGATCCTGCTGTTGAGGTGATTTTCGGAGGAGGATACGATAAAACCAATGGGTATTTTATTCAACCAACGGTTTTATTAACAACAGATCCTCATTATGTTACAATGTGTGAAGAGCTTTTTGGACCTGTATTGACAGTTTATGTTTATCCCACTGACGAATGGTCGCAAACGCTCCAATTGGTTGATAAAACTTCGCCTTATGCATTGACAGGGGCTGTGTTTGCAAGAGACAGATTTGCTATTGAAGAAGCCAACATTGCTTTGACCAACTCAGCCGGAAATTATTATATCAATGATAAACCGACAGGCGCAGTGGTCGGGCAGCAACCTTTTGGTGGAGGCAGGGCTTCCGGAACAAATGACAAATCAGGTTCGTATCTCAACCTCTTGCGATGGGTTTCGCCGCGGACAATAAAAGAAAACTTCAATCCGCCAACAGATTACAGATATCCTTTTTTATTGGAGGAATAAAGGTTATTATTTTTGATGCTCCTGTCCAAGAATTAATGTTCTGCTTTTTTTAAGCTTGAAATTCTTGGGCAGGGGTTTTGTCTTTTTTGAAACTGCCTCAGTCTTTTTTTTGGGTGTTTCAACCTCTCCCTTGATGGCTCTGACTAAACTACAGGATTGTAAAAAGCCCAGTAACAAAAGAGCGATTACTATTTTAAGACTATTTGATTTGATACGAAATGTGAAGAAACTTTTCATTGCGTTAAAACTTTTGCTTGTTGTCACTTAGAGGGAATTTTTCTCCGATCCAGTTAAAAACCAGTTCAATAGCCTGATTTCGTGGTTCTTGGGAAGAAAGGAAGAGGTCGTGAACTGCATCAGGGATTTCAAAGATCCGCACATCGCCAGTCATTTTTTTTGCGTATTTACGAATATGCTTCACATTTACTACAGCATCAGCTGTCATAAACCTGTCATTCCACCGGAAATTTGCATAGCTTTTTTGTGGGAATGCAATCAAAACAGGTTTTGTGAAACGCTTCCCGGATTGGATTTCTTTTTGTGCCAAATAAATCGCCCTCACCCATCCTGCATTGACTAAATCGGCAACATGGGGTTTCCATAAAAGGTTGTAGTTCCACATTCCATGCTCACTTTGATGCAGACTCGGTCCGTAAAACTTTGAAAATCCACCGGGAACACGCATGTTTGGAAACGATTTGCCAAGATTGGCAACCAGGGGTATGAGCAGCTTTCTTGTTAACACATCTTTGTTTTGCTCAAAAAACGGACTGTTAAGAAACAAACCATCAAAAAGGGCTGCATTTTTTTGATCAGCAGCAAACAAAGCGGCAACCAGGCCACCCATTGAATGGCCAAACAAAATCACCTGACCTTCATGAAGTTGCCTGATGAGTTGTAGGCTGCTTTTGATATCTTCAAAATATTCGCTGATCGAGCGAAGATTATTCATTTTTTGATGCGGAAGTATTGACCGACCTGATTTCCGGAGATCAACAGCGTAAAAATCTATGTTATTATCAAAGAATACGCGGCCGATATGATCATGAAAGAAGTAGTCATTGAAACCATGTACATGCAAAACGGCAGTTTTTCTTCGCGTGTTTGACTTTAATCTAACCAATGTGCATTGCACATTTCCCTCATAATCATTGCCTTGTTGGATCGTCAGTTGCTCATAGCCTTTGAGCTCGGTATCGTCAACAAATGATATCATTTGCGTGTTTTTATTTTAATGCAATGATACAAAAATGTATGATCGCTTTGCCTAATATCAATTGATTCCGCGCAGGTCTTTGTATAATTGCATGGCATAAAGGTCGGTCATCCCTGAAATATAATCAACAACCGACTGCAGTTTGGGATACAATTCCTCCGATGCAGGTGTAAACTGCTGTGGAAGCAACGAAAGGAGTTTTGCATTGTAAGGTTTGTCTGGCTCGAGTATGGCTGAGGTGAATTCGTCCATCAGGGTGCCCAGCACATTGAAACCTGTAAGTTCAATCTTAATTACACTTGGATGATTGTAAATTTTTTCGACGCTGAGATCACGGCAATTGTTGAGTGCAAGCTGGTAATGTCCGGGGAGCTGCTTCACCAGCGACGATTGAAAACTTCCTTCCATTATCTCAGCATAAAACCGGAAGAATACGTCGCTGGCTTCGTGCACCAGTTGGTTGATAACCGATGCCCTGAGAAATGCGATACGTTCGTTGGTGTCTGTAACTTCTTTGTAAACACTCTGTTTGTATGAAAGAAAGTCAGTGTTCTTTTCTTTGTCAAAAAATGCAAGTAGTAAGCTTTCTGTTTGTTCGGTGCTAAGGATGCCTAATTTATGCGCATCTTCAATGTCCATGATCAGGTAACTGATATCATCGGCTGCTTCAACCAGATAAACCAATGGATGTCGTGAATAAATCTGCTGATTTTCATTAATTTGAGGTATTCCGCAAGCATCGGCAATCTTTATATATGTTTCTTTTTCAGAGTTAAAGAAACCATATTTCTTTTTTGACTTATCTGCCGGGTAGGAGGGATAAGGATATTTTACCAGGGCGGCAAGTGTGGCATAAGTGAGTGCAAACCCGCCTTTTCTTCTGCCATGAAATTGATGGGTGAGAATGCGGAATGCATTAGCATTTCCCTCGAAAGCGATCAGGTCGGTCCATTCATTCTCTGACAGCATTGATTTTAGTGAAAGTCCGTTTCCCTCGCTAAAGTAATGACTGATAGCTTTTTCGCCTGAATGTCCGAAAGGAGGGTTTCCAAGGTCGTGAGCCAGGCAAGCTGCAGATACAATAGAACCTAATTCGGATAAGGTTTCAATATGTTGATTTTCCGGAAGTTTTTGAAGTTTTCGTAACACAATACTTGCCAATGACCTGCCAACAGATGCTACTTCAAGGCTGTGAGTCAATCTGTTGTGCACAAACACACTACCAGGCAGCGGAAAAACCTGCGTTTTGTTTTGCAAGCGCCTGAATGGACTTGAAAAAACAATTCTGTCGTAGTCGCGTTGAAATTGACTTCTGATATCTTCGGGGCGGGTGGTTGAAGAAAGACGTTGTGGTGATAGTAGTTTTTCCCAGTTCATGGTTGCAGTATTATGAATTTAGCCCGCTTTGACGGGTATATGGTTTCAGATTTTGTGTTGCAGCATCATTACGCAGGTGCTTGAAATAACCGGTCACAGCAATCATTGCCGCATTGTCTGTCGTAAAACCCTTTTTTGGTAGAAAAACCTCCCAGCCATATTCTTGACCTGTTTCTTCGAGGGCTTTTCTAAGTCCGGAATTTGCCGAAACGCCTCCTGCAATTCCAATTTGTTTGATGCCTGTTTGTTTGCTTGCCAAAACAAGTTTTTTGAGCAGAATCCTGATGATGGTATGTTGAACGGAAGCGCAGATATCTGCAAGATGCTCATCAATAAAACCCTTGTTTTCCTTAAGCCGATCTCTGATAAAATACAAAACACTGGTTTTTAATCCACTAAAACTGTAATTCAGGTCTGGAATTCTTGGTTCGGAGAAGCTGAATGCCAGTGGATTGCCGTTCCGGGCATATTTGTCAATCAACGGACCTCCGGGATATGGCAAGCCGAGGATTTTTGCAGCTTTATCAAAGGCTTCTCCGGCTGCATCATCAATGGTATGGCCGATGATTTCCATGTCAAAATAGTCGTTTACCTTGACAATTTGCGTATGTCCTCCCGAAACCGTCAGGCATAGAAATGGGAAGCGGGGAGTGATTGAATCAGGTCCTCCTGTGATGAAATGCGCCAGTATATGCGCTTGCATATGATCCACTTCGACAAGCTGAATCCCCGATGCGAGCGCAAAAGCCTTTGCAAATGAACTGCCTACCAACAATGACCCTAAAAGTCCGGGTCCTCTGGTATAAGCAATTACATCGAGTTGATTTTTGCTTATATTTGCCTGACGCAATGCAGCTTCAACAACCGGTATGATGTTTTGCTGATGTGCCCTCGATGCCAGCTCCGGGACAACGCCACCATATTGTTCGTGGACCTCCTGATTGGCTATTACATTCGAAAGCACTTCGGTGTTGCAAAGTACGGCTGCTGAGGTGTCATCGCACGAGGATTCAATACCTAAAATGTATTTTTTCATCAGCTAAAAACTGCAAAATTATCAAAAAAATTGTCAGAGATATCATTGTGTTTGTGCTTGTTGCTGTTTTGGCGATCCCTTTGAGCCTGTTTGTTATCCTCAGGGAACCAAAGGTTCAGACCTTTACAGCAAGATATATTGCAGCATATTTATCTAAAAAACTCAATACCGATGTGAGTATTGAACGGTTTTTTCTTGGAATTGACCTGTCTATTCACCTGAATGAGATCAATATAAAAGACAAGGAGCATAATACATTGTTTTATGCCGGAGATCTTAAGCTGTTGGTTTTTCCTGGTAATTTTTCGAACAGATTGGATATCAATACCCTGTCCATTGATAATTTTGAGGCAAACATTGTTCAATACAATGGTGAGGAAGATTTTAACTTCCAGTTTATCGCTGATTTTTTTGCGTCATCCGACACCACACCTTCTACTTCGACAAAAGTTTTTCCTGTCAGCATTCAAAACGTAAGTCTTTCTGCCGGCCGTTTTAAATACATGCTCCAGGATGATACTTTGGATGTTGAAAAGGAGATGGATTATAACAATCTGCAGTTGCGAGATATTTACTTGAAAGCCAGTGGTATAGATATTGTTGGTGATTCAATTTCGGCCACAATTAAACAGCTTCGTGTGAAGGAGCGCAGTGGAATAAGTCTTGAAAACCTCAAAACTCAACTCACTTTGGATAGTGAAATCATGCAGGCGAAAGATTTGAAACTTGTTACACCTAAATCATCCTTGCAAGCCGACCTCGAGTTTCGTTACAATGGCTTTGGTGCTTTTTTGGAGTTCATTGATTCAGTTGAAATCAAAGCACAGGTTTTGCCCTCTGCTTTGTATCTCGCTGATATAGGTGTTTTTGCACCGGTGATGTATGAAATGCCAAACGTGATTGCTTTCTCCGGAAGCATTGAAGGCACTGTTGCCGATTTCAGAACCGGCGATATGAGTTTTAGTTTCGGTGAGCAGACAACTTTTATGGGTTCGCTTGAGATGAAAGGCCTGCCTGATTTTTTTGAGAGCGACATTAAGTTAAGCGTAAAAAGTTTTCAAACTGAGGCAAACGACATTGCAGCATTTCGGATTCCGATTGAAGAAGGCACTATTCCATTGCCTGATATGGTTTCTCAGCTTGGAATTATTCAGCTTGGAGGTGATTTTATTGGAAAGTATGAAGATTTTACAACAAACTTCAAAGCAACGACAGGTCTGGGAAAACTTGCTACTAATCTGGTTTTCAATATCAATCCGCGAACAGGTCTTATACATTACGATTTAAAAGCCGACGTTTCGAATTTTAATATTGGCGAAGTTGCCGGACTAAATGAACTCCTTGGCGAAATGGATGCAACTATTGTTGCAAAAGGGCATGGCTTTGAACTTCCAAATGCTGCATTTGATGCGGATGTGGTGATCAAACGCATCATAATGAATGATATAGCTTACAATAGTATTCCTTTAAAAGCTGAATTATCTGATCAAATAATCACTGCTGAAATGGCCGTTCATGAGGAAGTTCTGGATTTGTATATATCTTCAACCATTGATTTTTATGAAAGTCTGCCTCACTTTATTGTTAATGCTGCAATCAACCATGCAGATCTATTCGGAATGAACTTTGTTCGGACAGATACCGTAAATCAATTCAACGCAAACATTACGGCTGATTTTTACGGGGTGAATGAAGAGAACCTCAATGGTACACTGACAATTGACCAATTGCGCTACCTGAAGTCTGACAAACAGCTAATTATGATGTCGTTTAGCTGCGATCTTGAGGATGATGCCCTCCTCGAAAGAAAACTGAAACTTAGCTCCGACTTTCTCGATTTTGAAATGGGTGGCCAGTTTACCCTTTCAACAATTCCTGAAGCGTTTTTGGGATATCTCACTCATTATATGGATTTTGAATGGCTCTCAGCAATGATTAAGCCTGCCAGCCCGACACCAATACAGGATTTTTATTTTAACCTGAACCTGAAAAACCTGGCATCTCTTATGCCTTTTTTTGATCCCGGATTGGATATTGCACCTAACTCCAACTTTTCAGGTGTTTATACACAAAAAAGTAATGTGCTAAATGCAACTTTTCGAAGCAACTGGATTACCTATCAGGGAGTTCTGCTCGACAATCCATACCTTTTTCTACAGTCGAACAACCAAAAGGCAAACGTAAGCATCGAATTAGCCGATTTGATTTTCAGCAAAGCATCTGCTCAGGATTCTATTGACTTTGGTTTGCAGAGTCCGAAAATTAGTGTCGAGGTGGCAAACGATTCAGCAGCTTTTTCGCTGGAATGGAACAATAATAGAACAAGGATGCTTAATCAAGGCTTGTTAAAGGGTCTTTTCTTTCTTGATTCGCTCAACAATGGTTCGCTTACTTTTAGCCAGAGCGAGGCCATCGTTAATGACTCTGCATTGAGCATTAAAGAGGGTTCCAGGTTTTATTTCGACAAGGAATTCACTTTGATTGATAATCTTGAAATCCAACATGGTCAAAGCTTTCTCGATGTAGATGGCAGATTGCCCTTCAGAGAGCAAGATTCGCTCATAGTTAAATTCGAAAACTATAACATTTCAGCCTTTGATATCATTACAGGCACTGCTGGCTTTGATCTAGACGGAGTTATCAACGGCGATCTGGTGGTCTCAAATGTTGTGGCAAATCCTTATTTCTCGAGCAACCTCCATATTCTGGGACTGGGGTTGAACAAAGAAAAACTTGGCGACGCCCGTTTGATCAGTAATTGGAGCAATTCCAGTCAATCCATATATGCAAATGTTCAAATCATCAATACAGGGAATGTATCAAACAGCAGAATGCTAAACCTGCGCGGCTTCTATTATCCCGGTCGGGAAAAAGATAACATTTCGTTTGATCTCAGCCTGAAGAATTTCAAGCTAAAAATTCTAAACCAATTTATGGTGGATATTGTCAGCCAACTCGAAGGTGTTGCTTCAGGCGAGTTTACGATTGGCGGCGAACTTACAAAACCTGTACTTCAAGGTAATCTGCAACTTTCACGCATAGCGTTTCTTATTGATTATCTGAATGTTAAATATTCGCTTCAGCACGAGTTTGATGTTGAACCCGGAATTATCCCTCTTGAAAATCTTATTATGTTTGATACCGCCGGGCGGCGTGCTGTAATTAATGGAAAAATTACGCATGACCATCTTACCAAATGGGCTTTTGATGTTTCGATAAAGCCTGAAGCATTGCTGGCAATGAATACCGGACCAAAGCAGAATGAACTGTTTTACGGCTCTGCGATAGCTACAGGCGAGGTATTGATAAAAGGCCCGCTGGAGAATATTGATATGTCAATAAAAGCCATCAGTGAAAAAGGAACCAGCATTGTAATCCCGCTGAACACTGCAGGTTCTGTCGGGAGTAGTGATTTTATACGTTTCACTCAGAAAATAGACACTGCAAGCATTGATTCACTTTTGACTTCTACCGATATTACAACAAACGAGAGCATTGGTTTCAATATTAACCTTAATACAGAGATCACTCCGGACGCTTCGGTTAAGATTTTTTTACCGTATGATATGGGAAGTCTCGAAGCCAGAGGTAAGGGAAATATTGCTCTCGGTGTCAACGATGCTGGTAGTTTTACCCTCAACGGCGATTACTTTGTTCAGGATGGGTTGTTTACTTTCACTTTCGAAAACCTGCTGAAGAAACGCTTTAACCTGCAGGAGGGAGGCAGGATTACCTGGACAGGCGATCCTTATGAAGCTGACCTCGATGTAAAAGGTGTTTACCGTGTCAAAGCTTCATTGGCAGGACTTGGCATTGACACTACCTCAAGTCTGCGAAACAGAATAAATGTAGATTGCATCATTCATCTTACAAATGGTCTTTTCAATCCTGATATTGCCTTCAGCTTCGCATTGCCTGGTTCTGATACTGACATCGAGCAAAAAGTGTTCAGCGTTATTGACACAACCAACAGCGCATTGATGACCCAGCACATGGTTTCGCTTCTGGTATTGGGGAGTTTTGCTTCAACAAACCTGGGTAACTCATCCATTACAAACTCGACTTTCGAGATGATCTCGGGTCAGCTTAGCGGCCTGTTATCGCAGATTTCAAAAGATTTTGACATTGGCCTAAACTATCGGCCGGGCGATCAGCTCTCGAACGAAGAGCTGGAAGTGGCGCTCTCGACCCAGCTATTTAACGAAAGGGTGTCTATTGAAGGAAATTTTGGTGTTTCGAACAATAGAAATGTGAGCCAAAGTGCAAGCAACATTGTGGGTGATGTGGATGTGAATGTGAAACTTAACGAAGACGGCTCCTTCAGGATGAAAGCCTTCAATCATTCCAATCACAGCTCATGGCTAAATTATGGTGTCTTTGATAACTATTCGCCTTATACACAAGGTGTTGGTATATCTTACCGACAAGAATTTGATGCCATAAATGAGATATTCAAAAAGAAAAAGTCAACCAAACAATCTAAATCAAAAAAAGACAAGCAATGAAAAAGTATTTAATGACCACGGCTGTGGTTTTTATCGGTTTTCTGCAAGGTTTCACACAGATCGTTTTGCAAAGCAGCGATATGCCTTCCACCGGAGATACTGTCCGGCTGAGTGTGGCTCTTTCAACCCAAAATTTTGATTTCACTGCAACAGGAGAGAATTTTAGCTGGGATTTCTCTGGTCTTCAAGCTGTTTCGCAGCGGCTTGATACCTTTAAATCTGTGACCCAAACACCTACAGTGTTCTGGCTTAGTTTTCTCACAAGCGCCAACCTTGCTTTACGGATTGGATCCGGCGAATTGATGCCCGGCCTTGTCCTCGACGATGCATATCAGTTTTATAACAAATCATCAACAGCCTATAAAGATATGGGCTTTGGAATTATTTTATCCGGAATACCGATACCTCTTAAATTTTCAAGCCCTGATGTTGTTTACACTTTCCCCTATAACGCCGGACAGAGTCACACAAGCGACGCCTTACTGGAATACACCCTTCCGGGAATGGGATTCCTCTCAATACAACGTAACCGACAAACAGTTGCGGATGGCTGGGGAAACCTGACAACACCTTATGGAAGTTTTGAAGTGTTGCGGCTAAAATCCATTGTGTATGAAAGAGACAGCGTATATATTGATACTGCTGCACAAGGTATGATGATCGAACGAAACTACACCGAATACAAATGGATGGCTAAAAATAAAAAAGTTCCGGTTCTTCAATATACTGATGATCAGCTCTTAGGATCAATTGTTTTTTACCAGGATTCGTTGAGAGACCTAACGGTTGGCATATCCGAGAAAGAGAAAATTGTAAGCGCAATCGTATTTCCCAATCCTGTTACCGGATCAGCCAGGGTAACAATTTCTGATTTTGAAGAAGGCGAAATTGTGATGAAACTTATTAACCACCTTGGTGTCATTGTTGCCGAATCAGCTTTGATCATCAGAGATAATGCCGGTGTAATTGACCTTCCTTTTCATCCCTCTGATTTCAAGCCCGGCATTTATGTGCTGGAAATTGTCCAAAAACAGAAGAGGGCAAGTTCCAGGATTATTTTCAGTCATCCATGACGTTAACGGTTTACAAATCATCTGCCGGCTCGGGTAAAACTTACACATTGGTGCTCGAGTATTTATTGATGGTTTTAAAAAATCCGACTTACTATCGCAATATCCTTGCGGCTACTTTTACCAATAAGGCAGCCAATGAGATGAAAAGCAGGGTGTTAAAGGCACTCTTCCTGTTGATTAACAAGGATGGTGAATCCTCTGACGAACGCAAAGCGCTTGTGAATCAGCTTGTTGATCGCGGATTGACCTCGTCCTCGGATTTCAGCGCTGAAGCTGGACAGGTGTTTACATCCATTCTCCATCACTACAATGATTTTAACATCGTGACACTTGATTCTTTTACCCATCGTCTGGTAAAAACATTTGCACGAGATTTAGGGCTGCCCGCATTGTTTGAAGTTAAAATTGAAGAAGCAGCGCTATCGAGAGAGCTGGTTGACGAGCTTATTGCAAAAGTGGGTGAAGATGAATTCATTACAACTTTGTTGTTAAACCTGATCGAAGACAGTTTTGAAAACGAATCAAGTTGGCGTTTCGATCACTCAATGATTTACTACGTTAAAGAACTACTTACAGAAGAGTCTTTTTTTGAGTTGCCTCGTTTAGATGCCATTAACCGGCAGGATTTTCAACATGCACGATCAGAAATATTCGGTTTTATCAATGGATTTGAAAAAACAATCCGTGAAAGCGCGGCTTCAATATTGAATCTATTGACAAATGCCGGCTTGTCTGTTGACGACATGGATGGTAAATCTACAGGTATTTGGTCAGTATTGATGAAGTTTTCAAACGGGCAAATTGCAAAAACTTTTGAACAGAAGACGGTCAAAAACAGTTTTGATAAAGCCAATCCATTTCTCGGAAAATCAGCCAGTACCCTGACATTGCAGCGATTTTCTGTTGTTGCCGATCAGGTATTGTTATTGTTTTTACGAATTCAGAATACGTATTCTTCAGATTATCAAAAATACCGTGTTTGTCTGTTATTGCGCAAAAACATTTATTCCATTGCACTGCAAAAAAGAATCGCTGACATTGTCCAGGAATTGATTGTTAAAAATCAGCAGGTTCCGATTTCAGAGTTTAACAAGAGGATTGCCAACGTCTTGTTTGCAAGCCCGGCTGCATATATTTATGAACGGTTGGGTGAAAAATTGAAAAGTTTTATGCTTGATGAGTTTCAGGATACTTCGGTCTTGCAATGGCAGAACATCATTCCGTTGATAGAAAATTCCCTGGCTTCAGGAAACGCCAACCTCGTTGTCGGGGATGGGAAACAGTCCATCTACAGGTTCAGAAGTGGCGAGTTTCAACAGTTTTTAAACTTACCCTCGATTTACAAGGCGAATAACAATCCTGGCCTTTTGCGGGTCGAAAAAACCTTTATCAGCAATTATTCTGAGAAGAAACTCGACACCAATTATCGTTCCTCAAAGGTGATCGTTGATTTTAACAACGATTTTTTCGACTTTATCTCTTCAGGTCTAACCAATGAGTTCAGAAAAGTTTATGATGGTCAGCAGCAAAAAGCTGTTTCTAATACTAAACCGGGCAGGGTTGAGATTTCTTTTATTGATGGAGAAGATTTGTCGTTTCCCGACCTGAACGAATGTGTTGGAAAACAGGTGCTTGAAATCATTCAAAAACAGATCGCAGAAGGCTTTAGCCTCTGTGATATTGCTGTTTTAGTCCGAAAGAAGGCTGAGGGCAATATCATTGCAGCATTTCTGAGTTCGTGTGGTATTGGAGTTGTTTCTTCCGACTCGCTTCTGTTGAAATCAAGTCCGGCGGTAAGGCTGATAATCAATACGCTGAGGTTTGTCTTTTATCCTGATGATGCGTTAAACCGTCTGGAGATGCTGCTGAATTTGTTTGACCAAAGAGGAATTAACCAGGATGAAACACAAATTGAAATAGTGCATTTTCAATCCTTAACGGCCGAAAAGCAGGTGCATAGCCTTATGCAAATCCTAGGAGGTAAATCTTTCACACATGATTCAGGTTTGTTTGACTTGGCCGAAGAAATCGTTAGAAGGCTGAAACTTGACATGAAGGCTGACCCTTATATTCAATTTATTCTTGAAGTTATTCATGAGTTTCAGGTTAAAAAACCGGCCGGGTTTGATGCTTTCTACACCTATTGGAACGATAGCGGAAGCCAGCTTTCAGTGAACGTCCCTGAATCACTTAACGCTGTGAAAATCATGACAATACATAAGGCAAAAGGTCTTGAATTTCCAGTGGTCATTTTTCCTTTTGCCAACGATGATTTCAGTAAGCCTACAAAAAAATATCTGTGGCTGGACTTCAGTGACGAAGGCTTTGGAAAACTTACACATGGCTTTATCAAATGCGAAAAAGCTTTACTGGAAACCAGATTCGCTGATTTATATGAAAACGAGATGGCTAAAACCCGTCTCGATAAATTTAACAACCTTTATGTTGCACTTACCAGGGCCGAAAACCGCTTGTATGTATTAACGACAGGGAAAATTACAAAGAGTGGCAATTATACAACGCTTTTCAGAGACTTTTTACTGGCAAAAGGTTTGTGGCAGGATGCACAGGCCACCTATGTCTTTGAGAATAATATTGCTTTTGAGCCAAAGCACCGGTATGAGAGAAGTTCTGAACAATCTACGCTTTTTGTATCCACCGACTGGAAAAGCAGACTTAAAGTTGCAGATGAAAAGACCCTTGACGACACCGAAACAAACAGAAGCGATGCTTTGCGGATTGGCAATCTCTTTCATGAGATTATGTCAAAAATCACTGTTGCAGGTTCTATTGATCCTGTTTTGGCATTTTATCGGCAAACAGGTGATCTTTCAATGAAACAGTATGAGCTAATCGAAGCCTTGTTAAGAGATTTGGTGAGCAACAAACAAACCGGTTTTCTTTTTAGCGCTGATGCCATTATTAAGAATGAAGTTGAATTGTTGAGTAATGAAGGGCATGTTTTTCGCGCTGATCGTTATATTGAATTTGACACCAAGGTTGTTATTCTTGACTATAAAACCGGTAACAAATCGGAAGATCATACGCGACAACTTACTGAATACCGTGAACTTGTATCTTCATTGCAAGAAAAACCTGTTGAAGCTCTCCTTCTGTATATTATCGGTCTTGGAAGTTGGGAACTTGTTGCAATATAAAAAAAAAGCTGCCCTGAAAGGACAGCTTCCTGATTATGCTTGTGCTGTAGGACCACCCATTGTGAATGGAGGCATCACCTCGCCACCTTCTTTGATTGGACCATGAACAGATTCAAATTTCTTGATGTTGTCAAGTAATGCTTTGTAAAGTCTTTTAGCGTGCTCTGGTGTGAGGATGATTCGCGATTTAACTTTTGCTTTTTGAACTCCAGGCATAAGTTTCACAAAATCAACAACAAATTCTGATTGTGAATGGGTGATAATTGCGAGATTGGAATAGATGCCTTCAGCAACTTCTTCGCTGAGTTCAATATTGATTTGATTTTTATTGTCTGTCATATCGTTATTTAATAAAAAATCACCCTCCGGGTTTAACCCGAAGGGTGAAAATGTTCATTATCTGGATTTTTCAGGGCTAACCTTCAGTTTTATTGACGTTGCCTCCATCACTGCTTCGTACTCGGCTCTTGAACCTACGATCAGATCATCGTATTCCGGTAAGCCTGTACCGGCAGGTATTTTATGACCAACGATTACATTCTCTTTCAAGCCTTTCAAGTCGTCGGATTTGGCGTTGATTGAAGCTTGTGTAAGAACTTTTGTTGTTTCCTGGAACGAAGCGGCCGAAATAAAACTGTTGGTCTGCAATGAGGCCCTTGTGATACCTTGCAATACCTGGAAAGCTGTTGCTGGTTTTGCATCACGTGCTTCAACGAGTTTTTTATCTTTACGCTTCAACAAAGAGTTTTCATCACGCATTTTTCTTGCAGTGATAATCTGTCCCTGATGCAAAGTTTCGGAATCACCCGGATCGGTAACAACCTTTTTGCCAAAGATTTCATCGTTTTCTTCCTGGAAATCAGTCTTGTTAACGAGTTCACCTTCAAGGAATCGTGTATCCCCCGGATCTTCAACTTCAACCTTACGCATCATTTGACGAACAATTACCTCAAAGTGCTTGTCATTGATCTTCACACCTTGCAAACGGTAAACTTCCTGAACCTCGTTCACGATATATTCCTGAACTTTCATTGGTCCCTTGATTGCCAGAATGTCGGCAGGTGTCATAGCTCCTTCCGAAAGCGGGGTGCCGGCCTTAACAAAGTCATTTTCCTGCGCAAGGATTTGCTTTGAAGTGGGGATGAGATAACTCTTCTCTTCTCCGGTTTTAGAAGTTACAATTACCTCACGATTTCCACGTTTGAGTTTTTTTCCAAACGAAACAACCCCATCAATTTCTGATACAATAGCAGGTTCTGACGGATTTCTTGCTTCAAAAAGCTCGGTCACACGTGGCAAACCTCCCGTGATGTCGCCCGACTTGCCAATAGCACGCGGAATCTTGACGAGCATTCCACCGGCTTCAATTTTGTCGCCTTCTTCCACAACAATATGCGAACCAACCGGAATGTCATAAGTTTTAATGAGTACATTGTCTTTGTCAAGAATCTTGATAACAGGATTCTTTGTTTTTATACGGCTCTCGATAATTACCTTTTCGTTATAGCCGGTTTGTTCGTCAGATTCGATACGGAACGTGACGCCTTCTATAATATTTTCGAAACTGATTTTACCTTCGAACTCAGAGAGAATTACAGCATTGTATGGATCCCAATCACTGATCGGTTCACCTTTTTTTACTGCAGCACCATCTTTTACATAGAGGTTTGCACCATAAGGGATGTTGCTTGACGTAAGAACAATACCGGTCTTTTTGTCAACTATTTTCATTTCTGCTGAACGACCAAGTACGATATCATAGGTTTTCCCTTCACGGGTAGTTTCAACCGAACGAAGTTCTTCAATTTCTATAATACCATCAAACTTAGCTTCTACCTTCGACATGATTGCAATGTTAGAAGCAGTACCACCCACGTGGAATGTGCGCAGTGTCAGCTGTGTACCCGGCTCACCGATTGATTGTGCGGCAATTACACCAACAGCTTCACCTTTTTGAACGAGCTTGCCCGAAGCAAGGTTTCTGCCGTAGCAATTAGCACAAACACCTTGTTTGGATTCGCAGGTGAGTACCGACCTGATTTCAACATTTTCAATGGGTGATTGCTCAATTATTTCGGCAATATCTTCGGTGATTTCTTCACCACCGGAGATAATCAATTCGCCTGTCTGTGGATGATAAACATCATGTAAAGCAACCCTTCCCAGAATACGGTCATACAACGTTTCAACAACTTCTTCGCTTTTCTTAAGTGCTGAGATTGTCAAACCGCGTAAGGTGCCGCAGTCTTTTTCGGTGATAACAACGTCTTGCGAAACGTCAACCAGACGACGTGTCAGATAACCGGCATCAGCAGTTTTCAAAGCGGTATCGGCCAAACCTTTACGGGCACCGTGCGTCGAGATGAAGTACTCAAGAACTGACAATCCTTCCTTGAAATTCGAAAGAATCGGGTTTTCAATGATTTCACCTCCTGTAGCGCCTGATTTTTGCGGTTTTGCCATAAGACCCCTCATGCCCGAGAGCTGACGGATTTGTTCTTTGGAACCCCTCGCACCCGAATCAAGCATCATATAAACAGGATTGAAACCCTGGTCGTCCTGGGAAAGTTGCTGCATCACAGTATTGGTGAGGCGGGAGTTAGTATGTGTCCAAATGTCAATAATCTGATTATAACGTTCATTATTTGTAATGAAACCCATATTATAGTTGGACAAAACTTCCTCAACCTCTTCGTTTGCCTGACGGATCAACTCTTCTTTGGCAACCGGAATCTTCACGTTTCCAAGGTTAAAGGACAAACCTCCCTTGTATGCCATTCTGAATCCGAGGTTTTTGATATCGTCAAGGAATTTGGCAGCTGCTGCAGTTCCCTGTTTCTTCACCATTGATCCGATGATGTCGCGCAGAGATTTCTTTGTAAGAAGTTGATTGACATATCCATAACCTTGAGGAACTACTTCGTTGAACAGAACACGTCCTACAGTAGTTTCGGTGAGCTTATTGACAATGTTTTTGCCTTCCATCACGTTTACCTTGACGTGAATTATTGCATGGAGATCAACTTTCTTTTCATTATAAGCAATGATCACTTCCTCAGGAGAATAGAATCTCTTTCCTTCACCTTTTACAGGATGTTCCGGAGTACTTTTTCTGGCTTTGGTAATATAATACAAGCCAAGAACCATGTCCTGAGATGGAACAGTGATTGGAGCTCCGTTAGCCGGATTTAAAATGTTGTGCGAAGCAAGCATCAATATTTGAGCTTCCAAAACAGCAGCATTTCCAAGTGGCACGTGAACAGCCATCTGGTCACCATCAAAGTCGGCATTGAAAGCCGTACATACCAATGGGTGTAACTGTATGGCTTTACCTTCTACCAGCTTTGGCTGGAAGGCCTGAATACCAAGACGGTGAAGGGTAGGAGCACGGTTTAGCAACACTGGATGTCCTTTGAGGATGTTCTCAAGAATATCCCATACGATCGGATCTTTACGATCCACAATCTTTTTAGCTGATTTAACGGTCTTTACAATACCGCGCTCAAGCATTTTTCTAATAATAAATGGCTTGAACAATTCCGATGCCATATCTTTTGGGATACCGCATTCATTGAGGTTCAATTCAGGACCTACCACAATAACCGAACGGCCGGAATAGTCAACACGTTTACCGAGAAGATTCTGACGGAAACGCCCTTGTTTACCTTTAAGGCTGTCGCTCAGTGATTTAAGCGGACGGTTCGATTCTGTCTTTACAGCGCTGGCTTTACGTGAATTGTCAAAAAGCGAATCAACGGCTTCCTGCAACATGCGCTTCTCATTACGCATAATCACATCGGGAGCTTTGATCTCTATCAACCTTTTCAGGCGGTTGTTGCGGATAATGACCCTTCTGTAAAGGTCATTGAGGTCGGACGTTGCAAAACGCCCCCCATCCAACGGAACGAGTGGACGAAGTTCGGGTGGTATAACCGGGACAACCTTTGTGATCATCCATTCAGGCCTGTTCTCAATCCTTGAGCGTGCGTCGCGGAATGCTTCAAACACCTGCAGGCGTTTAAGCGCTTCCTGTTTTCTTTGCTGCGAAGTTTCGTTTCCGGCTTTGTGTCGTAGTTCAAATGAAATTTGATCCAGATCAAGTTGAGCCAATAAATCATGGATGGCTTCTGCACCCATTTTAGCGATAAATTTATTTGGATCAGAATCCGGAAGGTGCTGATTGTCAGCAGGCAAAGCTTCGACAATGTCAATATATTCTTCTTCTGTCAGAAAATCCATAACCTGCAAGCCATCGGCGGCTTTTATTCCGGGTTGGATAATGACATAGCGCTCATAGTAAATGATCATGTCAAGTTTTTTGGTCTGAAGACCAAGAAGAGCGCCGATTTTATTGGGCAACGAACGAAAATACCAAATGTGTGCAACCGGTACAACGAGTTGGATGTGTCCCATGCGTTCGCGACGCACTTTTTTCTCTGTAACCTCAACACCGCAACGGTCGCAAATGATGCCCTTGTATCTGATTCTTTTATATTTGCCGCAATGACACTCCCAATCTTTTACAGGGCCAAAAATGCGCTCACAGAACAACCCATCTCTTTCAGGTTTGTATGTTCTGTAATTGATTGTTTCAGGCTTGAGCACCTCGCCACTCGATCTTTCCAGAATGGACTCGGGAGAAGCAAGGCTGATGGTGATTTTTGAAAAACTACTGCTGATAGTACTGTCTTTCCTGAAAGCCATATTGTGTAATCTGTTTGTTAAAAAAAATGTTTATTGTCATCCCGGAATCTCCGGGATGACAATGGTATTTTAGTCGAATGAAACTTCCAGACCAAGTCCGCGAAGCTCATGGATAAGTACGTTGAAGGATTCCGGGATTCCTGGTACCGGCATATTATCACCTTTGACGATGGCTTCGTATGCTTTGGCTCTACCAACAACATCATCAGATTTTACTGTGAGTATTTCCTGAAGGATGTTGCTTGCGCCAAATGCTTCGAGCGCCCAAACTTCCATTTCACCAAAACGCTGTCCGCCGAATTGTGCTTTACCACCGAGCGGTTGCTGTGTAATCAGTGAGTATGGTCCGATAGAACGGGCATGCATCTTGTCGTCAACCATATGGTGCAGTTTCAACATATAGATGTAACCAACGGTTGCCGGTTGATCAAAACGCTCACCTGTGCCACCATCATACAAATACACGCTGCCATTTTCCGGCAATCCTGCTTTTTTGAGATATTGATTGATTTCGTCAATGTGTGCGCCATCAAAAATAGGTGTTGCAAACTTCACTCCAAGCTTTGCACCTGCCCAGCCAAGCACAGTTTCATAAATCTGGCCGAGGTTCATACGTGATGGTACACCCAACGGGTTCAACACAATATCAACAGGTGTCCCATCTTCAAGAAATGGCATATCCTCTTCACGAACAATACGGGCAACAATACCTTTATTTCCGTGGCGTCCGGCCATCTTGTCTCCGATGTTCAACTTACGTTTTTTAGCAACATAAACCTTTGCCATCTGAACAATCCCATTTGGAAGCTCGTCTCCAACTGTTGCAACAAACTTTTTACGGTTGAAAACACCATAAATCTCTTTGTGCTTGATATTGAAATTATGAATCAAGGTTTTAATCTTGTCATTGTCTTCTTTATCGGTTGTCCACTTGTTTGGATTAACAGTTGAATAATCAATCGCAAGCAAAGATTTTTGTGTAAACTTCGATTTTTTCGGAATAATGGTCTCTTTATAGTTGTTCATAACGCCTTGCGATGCACGGCCGTTCAAAAGAATCAACAGTTTGTCAACCAGTTTATTTTTGAGCTCAGTTACCTGACGGTTGAATTGATCTTCAAGCTCCTGAACCAAATCTTTATCCTTTGCTTTGGATTTTCTGTCTTTTATTACGCGTGAAAACAGCTTTTTATCTATAACAACACCCTTCATTGACGGTGGTGCTTTCAGAGAAGCATTCTTCACATCGCCGGCCTTATCACCGAAGATTGCCCTAAGCAGTTTTTCTTCAGGGGTAGGATCGCTTTCACCCTTTGGAGTGATTTTACCAATAAGAATATCTCCTTCATACACTTCAGCACCAATTCTGATCAATCCGTTTTCATCAAGATCTTTGGTTGCTTCAGCACTTACGTTGGGAATATCATTGGTAAGTTCTTCGATACCACGTTTAGTATCACGTACTTCCAGCGAAAACTCCTCGATATGAACAGAAGTGAAGATGTCTTCTTTTACGATTTTTTCAGATATAACGATGGCATCCTCAAAATTGTATCCTTTCCATGGCATGAATGCTACCATTAGGTTGCGTCCGATAGCAAGTTCACCATTTTGGGTTGCATAACCTTCGCAAAGCACCTGTCCTTTTGTCACCCTTTCACCCCTGCGGACGATTGGTTTCAGGTTGATGCTGGTGTTTTGGTTGGTGCGGATGTATTTTGTCAGATAGTATGTTTTTACATCCTCGTCAAAGCTGAGAAGTTTATCTTCTTCGGTACGGTCATAACGTATTGTAATCTTTATCGCATCAACAAAAATTACTTCACCATCACCTTCAGCGTTGATCAGAACACGGCTGTCTTCAGCAACAGATTTCTCGATACCTGTGCCAACGATAGGTGTTTGAGGTTGCAACAATGGAACTGCCTGACGCATCATGTTTGAGCCCATCAACGCACGGTTGGCATCATCGTGTTCGAGAAATGGGATCAATGAAGCTGCAATAGAAGCAATCTGATTTGGAGCCACATCTATCAAGTCAACCTTTTCTCTGTCAATGATTGGATAATCAGCCAGATAGCGCACCTTTACACGGTCTTCGGAGAATAATCCGCCTTCCAGCATTGGAGTCGTAGCCTGGGCAATGATTTTGTCTTCCTCTTCTTCTGCACTCAAATATACCGGTTTGTCGTTCAGATCAACCACACCTTCTGTTACAAGGCGGTAAGGTGTTTCTATAAAACCAAGCTTGTTGATTTTGGCATAAACGCAAAGCGAAGAGATCAAACCAATGTTTGGACCTTCAGGTGTTTCAATCGTACATAAACGACCGTAGTGTGTATAATGAACGTCACGAACTTCGAAGCCGGCTCTCTCTCTCGAAAGACCTCCCGGTCCGAGAGCCGAGATGCGGCGTTTATTGGTAACTTCAGACAATGGGTTTGTCTGATCCATAAACTGTGACAGCTGATTCGTTCCGAAAAACGAATTAATAACCGATGACAATGTTTTTGCATTGATAAGGTCAGTAGGCGTAAACACCTCGTTGTCACGCACATTCATTCTTTCACGAATGGTACGCGCCATACGCGCCAAACCTACTCCAAATTGAGCATATAATTGCTCCCCAACTGTTCTGACACGCCTGTTACTCAAGTGGTCAATATCGTCCACTTCAGTCTTTGCATTGGCAAGTTCAACCAGATACCGAATAATCGAAATGATATCTTCTTTTGTCAGAACTTTCGTTTCTTCAGGCGTTTGCAGATTCAGTTTCCTGTTGATTCTGTAGCGACCAACTTCTCCTAAATCATAGCGCTTATCAGAGAAAAACAGTTTGTCAATAATACCTCTGGCAGTTTCTTCATCAGGTGGCTCAGCATTCCTCAACTGTCTGTAAATAAACTCAACAGCTTCTTTTTCGGAGTTTGCTGTATCTTTTTGCAGCGTATTGAAAATGATGGCGTATTCTGATGTGTTGAAATCTTCACGGTGAAGCAAAATCGCCTTAACCCCTGAATCTACGATTTGGTCAATATGGTCGTTTTCAAGGATTGTTTCACGTTCAATGATTACCTCATTTCGCTCTATTGATACTACTTCGCCGGTGTCTTCATCCACGAAGTCTTCAATCCAGGAGCGCACTACCCTTGCGGCTAATTTTCTTCCCAAAACACGTTTAATACCGGCTTTGCTGACTTTAACTTCTTCGGCAAGGTTAAAGATTTCGAGAATGTCCTTATCAGTCTCGTATCCAATTGCACGAAGCAGGGTTGTAACTGGTAATTTTTTCTTTCTGTCAATGTAGGCATACATGACATTGTTTATATCGGTCGAGAACTCCATCCATGATCCTTTGAACGGAATAATTCTGGCCGAATAAAGCTGTGTACCGTTTGCGTGTTTGTGCTGTCCGAAGAAAACACCGGGTGAGCGGTGCAACTGTGAAACAACAACACGCTCTGCACCATTGATAACAAAAGTTCCTTTAGGTGTCATATAGGGGATCATCCCTAAATAAACATCCTGAACGATTGTCTCAAAGTCTTCATGTTCCGGATCGGTGCAGTAGAGTTTCAGCTTGGCTTTTAGAGGCACGCTGTAAGTGAGACCCCGCTCAATACACTCTTCGATGGTATAACGCGGCGGATCTACAAAATAGTCAAGAAATTCTAAAACAAAGTTGTTTCTTGCATCCGTGATAGGAAAGTTCTCTGCGAAAACTTTATAAAGACCTTCGTCTTTACGGTTCTCGGTGATTGTGTCCAGTTGAAAAAAATCTTGAAACGATTGTAACTGGATATCCAGAAAATCCGGATAGTCAATAGAGCTTTTCGTGGATGCGAAACTGATTCTTTCGGATGATTTTACTGCCAAGGTCTTTAAGTTTTTTAAGCCTGATGAGGCAGGCGGATTATGAGAATAAAAAGAAACAATATCACAAAATGCAAAATAGGCGCAAAACCTCTATCTCAAATTCGCTTGAGATAGAGGTTGTTTTGCCTCAAATTTTGCAGAAATTTATCCTTCTTATTTAACTTCGACCTCTGCACCAGCTTCTTCCAACTGAGTTTTCAATGCATTGGCTTCGTCTTTGCTTACACCTTCTTTGATTGGTTTTGGAGCTGCGTCAACCAGTTCTTTGGCTTCTTTCAAACCAAGGCTGGTGAGTTCCTTAACCAATTTTACAACTGCGAGTTTTGAGGCTCCGGCTGATTTCAGAATAACATCAAAAGATGTTTTTTCTTCAACAACAGGTGCATCACTGCCGCCTGCAGGAGCTGCGGCAACTGCAACGGCTGCTGCAGCGGGTTCAATACCATATTCTTCTTTCAAAATGGTAGCTAATTCGTTTACCTCTTTTACTGTGAGATTAACCAATTGCTCTGCGAAAGCTTTCAAATCTGCCATTTCAATTACGTTTTAAAAATGTTTATAATGTATTTTTTTTCCTTTTTTGAATTCTAATAATTCTTTGTTATCCTTCTCTTTCTGAGAGGGTTTTTACGATGCCACTGAGTTTTTGACCACCTGACTGAAGAGCGCCGATAACGTTTTTCGCCGGAGATTGCAGCAAACCAATGAGCTCACCGATAAGGTCATTTTTAGACTTAACATTGATGAGGAAATCAATTTGGTTATCTCCAATGTAGGCTGCTTCTTCAATAAAAGCGGCTTTCAAAACAGGGCGGTCTGAGGTCTTGCGGAATTCCTTGATAAGCTTTGCAGGTGCATTGCCTGTCTCAGAAAACATCACTGAGGTAGCTCCTTTGAGTACGCCATGCAATTCGCTCATATCAACACCGGTGCGCTCCATAGCTTTACGCAGCAAAGCGTTTTTCACTACCAGCAATTCGATGTCGCGGCTAAAGCACAGACGACGGAGTTTTGCAGTATTCTCAGCATTCAGATTCGAGATATCGGTAAGGTAAAAATTCGGATTAGCTTTGAGCTTCTCGGTGATACCTTCGATGATCGTTAATTTTTCTTCTTTTCTCATATCAATAACTTCCTCTTTTTTAGTTTGTTACTGATTTAAGGTCGATTTGAACGCCTGGACTCATTGTACTTGAAATGTAAATACTCTTTACATAAGTACCTTTTGCTGCAGAAGGTTTAAGCTTGACAACTGTCGAGATTAACTCTTTTGCGTTTTCGGAAATTTTTACTGCGTCAAAGCTCACTTTAGCAACACCGGCATGTACGATACCATACTTATCAACTTTAAAGTCGATTTTACCGGCTTTTACTTCAAGAACTGCTTTACCAACTTCCATTGTAACGGTGCCTGTTTTGGGGTTAGGCATCAATCCACGGGGTCCGAGGATACGGCCTAATGCACCTACTTTAGGCATTACGTTGGGTGTGGTAATTACGACGTCAATATCTGTCCAACCGTCTTTAATTTTTTGAATGTATTCATCCAAACCGACGTAATCAGCACCTGCATCTTTTGCTTCCTGTTCTTTATCGGGTGTACAAAGTACCAATACCCGAGATACTTTTCCTGAACCATGTGGGAGGGTAACCGATCCGCGAACCATTTGATTGGCTTTGCGGGGGTCAACACCCAAACGAATGTTCAGGTCAACAGAAGCGTCAAACTTGGTGTAAGTGATTTTTTTGACGATATCAACTGCTTCATTCAAGGAGTAGATCTTGCTTTTGTCGAACTTATCCAGAGCTTCTTTCTTTTTTCTGGTCAAATTTGCCATTTAACTGATTTGTTAAGGGTTCTACAAAATGCGTGTAAACCAAAGCACCTTGCTTTAGTTTAATTCAAATGGGGCGTCGCCTGTCACTTTCACTCCCATACTACGGGCTGTTCCTGCTACCATTTTCATGGCTGATTCCATTGTGAAAGCATTTAAGTCTTTCATTTTGTTCTCAGCAATTGAACGCACCTGATCCCAGGTGATTGATCCAACTTTTGCACGATTAGGTTCTGCCGAACCTTTTTTAATGGCTGCAAGTTCCCTGATCTGTATGGCAACAGGTGGTGCTTTTACAATAAATTCAAATGATTTGTCCTTGTAAACAGTGATGATAACCGGAACAATTTTTCCGGCCATGTCCTGTGTACGGGCATTGAATTGTTTGCAAAACTCCATGATGTTGACACCTTTCGAACCTAAAGCAGGTCCAACAGGTGGAGAAGGATTAGCGGCTCCTCCTTTGATTTGCAGTTTAACTAATGCGCTTACTTCTTTTGCCATTTTAATCCTTTATAAGATTGAATATGAAGGAAGTTTATATAAACATCTATTCTTTCTCAACTTGCATGAAACTGAGCTCAAGAGGTGTCTTTCTACCGAAGATTTTAACCATAACCTTCAGTTTCTTTTTCTCCTCATTAATCTCTTCAATCACGCCACTGAAACTGTTGAAAGGTCCGTCGGTTACTGTTACTGTTTCACCAATAATGAAAGGAATGTTAACTTCTTCTCCCATTTCTGATAATTCATCAACCTTACCCAGAATCCTTTTAACCTCTGCAGCCCTGAGCGGATCAGCTTCTCCTTTTGTTCCTAAAAAGCCCAAAACGTTAGGTATGGACTTAATAATATGAGGTATTTCTCCGGTTAAAACTGCTTCTATCAAAACGTAGCCGGGAAAATAATTTCGCTCTTTGCTGATTTTTTTCCCTTTTCTGATTTGAAACACTTTCTCCGTTGGAATCAACACCTGAGAAATAACGGATTGCAATCCAAGACGCGCGATCTCGGAATCAAGGTATTCTTTTACCTTTTTTTCCTTGCCGCTGATGGCCCGGACAACGTACCATTTTTTTTCTGAGGAGTCACTCATGAGGAAATTCGATCTAGAATATTTGGATATACAAAAAATCTATGTCAGAATAATCTGAACTGTTCTTAGAAAAGTCTGTAAAAATTTTCAAGAACTGTCCTGAACGATATATCCATCAGGTAAACCACCGTAGCGATTAAGAGGGAAGCAATGGATACGACCATAGCACTGCTTTGCAGCTCAGCCCATGTGGGCCAGGATACCTTTTGCATCAATTCGGTATAACTTTCCTTTGCGTAGTTGACAATGCTGAATTTTGACATCGATTTGTTTCTTTTTTAAGTTGCACGGGTGGTAGGACTCGAACCCACAACCAATGGTTTTGGAGACCACTACTCTACCAATTGAGCTACACCCGTATTAAATGTGTAATTAAAGGTGCTTCTTTTGAAAGCACCTTTAATTTATCCATTTGAAAATTATTTACTTATTCAATGATTTCTGTAACCTGACCGGCACCTACCGTACGACCACCTTCACGGATAGCGAAACGGAGACCTTTTGTCATAGCGATTTCAGCAATCAATTTAACTTCAATTGTGAGGTTGTCACCAGGCATAACCATTTCAACACCAGCTGGAAGAACGATTTCTCCGGTAACGTCGGTTGTTCTGAAGTAGAACTGAGGACGATATTTGTTGTGGAATGGAGTGTGACGACCACCTTCTTCTTTTTTGAGGATATAAACCTCAGCCTTGAAGTGTTTGTGAGGTTTAACTGATCCCGGAGCTACGATAACCATACCTCTGCGGATTTCGTCCTTGTCAATACCACGGAGCAAAAGACCAGCATTGTCACCAGCCTCACCACGGTCAAGGATTTTGCGGAACATTTCAACTCCGGTTACAACTGATTTCAATTTTTCAGCTCCCATACCGATGATTTCTACAGGGTCACTGGTGTTGATAACACCGGTTTCAATACGACCTGTAGCAACTGTTCCACGACCTGTGATTGAAAATACGTCTTCAATTGGCATGAGGAATGGTTTGTCCTGATCGCGTTCTGGAAGTGGAATCCATGAATCGCAAGCATCCATGAGTTCATAGATTTTTTCAACCCATTTTGGTTCTTTATTCAAGCCACCAAGAGCTGAACCCTGGATAACAGGAGTGTTGTCGCCATCGAATTTGTAGAATGAAAGAAGATCTCTAACTTCCATTTCAACAAGCTCAAGCAACTCTTCATCGTCAACAAGGTCAACTTTGTTCATGAAAACAACCAATCTTGGAACACCTACCTGGCGTGCAAGAAGGATGTGCTCACGGGTTTGTGGCATAGGACCATCAGTAGCAGCAACTACGATGATAGCTCCGTCCATTTGAGCAGCACCGGTAACCATGTTCTTAACGTAGTCAGCGTGACCGGGACAGTCAACGT
>ERZ1645187.712-NODE-712-length-32507-cov-14.165937_pt1 | contig 32507 bp, 46 predicted proteins | sample MGYA00575352_ERZ1645187 | MGnify/ENA primary metagenome ERZ1645187 (study PRJEB40837, sample SAMN11349314) | freshwater sediment metagenome | isolation source: river sediment | host: Sediment | place: India: Wazaribad , New Delhi | collected 2017-02-21 ... | reverse complement strand
ATCTTCCAGCCTTTGCTCAAACGATCGAGCCCGTTAATGTATTCCACGCAGAGTTTCCTCCCTGACTTTTATATTATAGCGAAGCCGACAAAAAAAGGACATATCGAGCATGAAAAAAGGACCGACATTGGCCGGTCCTTCTTAAGGTATTACTTGACGAATTCGACGATGACGACAGGAGCGTCGTCGCCTTGACGGTTGCCCAATTTGAGCGTGCGGGTGTAGCCACCTTGACGTTCTTTGTAGCTGGGGCCGATTTCATCGAAGAGTTTGTCCAGCGGGGTCTTGCCGGTCTTCTCGTCAATGACGATGGGACGGACGACCGCGGCGGCCAGCCGACGATGATGCAAGTCACCTTTTTTGGCGTACGTAACCAAACGTTCGGCTAAAGACGTGAGGTCTTGAGCCATGCCGCTGGTCACGCTGACGCGACCACCGACGATGAGTTCAGTGACGAGATTGCGAAGTTCGGACTTCCGTTTGGAAGTCGTGTATGGGGATTTAAACCGTACGCCGGCTTTGCCGTGTACGTTATTGCGTCCTTGTGTAGCCATGAGTTCCTCCTACTCGAAATCCCGGAAGCCAAGACCGATCGCATTGAGTTTTTCTTTAACTTCTTTGAGCGATTTCTTGCCGAGATTGCGCACCTTCATCATTTCCTCTTCCGTTTTTTGGGTGAGTTCCATGACGGTGGCGATGCCTGCTCTCTTTAAGCAGTTGTACGAACGGACTGAGAGATCGAGTTCTTCGATCGTCATGTCTTCGTATTTGTTGGTTTCTTGTTGGACGACCTCTTGAATGACATTGATGTCCTTGGTGAGATCGCTGAGTTTGGTGAATTCTTCAAAGTGAGCCATCAAGATTTTGGCGCTGAGGCCGACGGCATCTTGGGGTTTCATCGAACCATTGGTCCAAACTTCGAGAGTCAAACGGTCATACCGCGAATCGTGGCCGACGCGGGTCGGATCGACGACGTAGCTGACCTTGGTCACCGGCGAGTAATTGCTGTCGGTGGCGATGGTACCGATGTTCATATGGTAACGATCGGCTTTGTTGCCTTCACTGGTGACATAACCACGGCCGTTGCGGGCGTGCATAACCATCTTAAGATGGCCGCCGGCGGCGACATTGGCTAATACGAGCGTTGGATTGACGACGCTGACGCCTCCGGGAAGTTGGAGATCGCCGGCAGTCACGGTCTTGGGGCCTTCGACATCGACTTCGATGCGTTTGGCTCCGGTTTCGACATCGCTGATTTTCAGGACCAAATCCTTGAGATTGAGAATAATCGTGGTGACGTCTTCTTGAACCCCGTCAAGGGCGGAGAATTCATGACGCGCGCCGTCGATTTCCACAGCGAACACCGAAGCACCCGGGAGGGAGCTCAGTAAAACACGGCGGATGGCGTTACCCAGAGTTAAGCCGAAGCCTCTCTCCAAGGGTTCAATAACGAACTTGCCATAGTTTTCTTTGTCGTCGTAAACGGCGACTTTGAATTCGGGCTTCTCGAAAGGATTAGCGATTTTTGACATGCTGTGTTTCCTCCTTCATTAACCACGCGGTCTCTTGGGCGGACGGCATCCGTTATGCGGGATGGGCGTCGTATCCGTGATGGTGACAATGGTCAATCCGGCAGCTTGCAGGCTACGAACCGCGGATTCGCGGCCAGGGCCAGGTCCTTTGACGTTTACGTCAACGGTCTTAATGCCTTGATCGATGGCGCTTTTGGCAGCGGCTTCAGCGGCGGATTGAGCGGCAAACGGAGTCGCTTTCTTCGCGCCTTTGTAACCGAGCGCTCCGGCGCTGCTCCACGCAATGGCATTGCCGGCTTCGTCGGTAATGGTCACGATGGTGTTATTGAAGGTGGAATGGATGTGGGCGATACCTTTGGTATAAGCCCGTTTGATTTTCTTCTTGCGGGTCGTCGTGGGCTTCTTGGCCCCCGAGGATGTGGTCGCGGTAGCTGGATTATTGGTTTGTGCCATACTGTTATCCTCCTAGCTTAACCTTGGACGGCTTGCTTTTTGTTGGCAATCGTCTTACGCGGTCCCTTGCGAGTCCGAGCATTGGTCCGGGTACGTTGTCCGCGAACGGGCAAACCTTTCCGGTGACGAAGGCCGCGGTAGCAGCCGATTTCTTGTAAACGTTTGATATTTAAAGCGACTTCGCGGCGAAGATCGCCTTCGACTTTAAGCTTAGCGACTTGAGCGCGGAGCGCGGTCAATTGATCTTCGGACAAATTTTTCACCCGAATGTCTTCACTGACAGAAGCGGCGGCGCAGAGTTTCTTCGCGGTGCTGTCTCCGATACCGAAAATGTAGGTAAGGGCGATAACGACGCGTTTTTCATTTGGGATGTCGACTCCAACGATACGTGCCATAACTGGTGTTTCCTCCTAATTAACCTTGTCTTTGCTTGTGCTTCGGATTTTCGCAGATGACCATGACGGTCCCGTGGCGTTTAATCACTTTGCACTTCGGGCAAATGGGTTTGACTGAGGGTCTTACTTTCATAAAATTTCCTCCTGATACTATTTGTATCTAAATGTAATGCGGCCCCGTGTTAAATCATAAGGCGAGATTTCTACCGTAACTCTATCACCGGGTAAAATGCGGATGTAGTGCATACGAATTTTACCAGAAACGTGGGCCAGAATTACGACGCCGTTTTGTAGTTTCACGTTGAACATGGCGTTCGGTAACGTTTCTACGACGACTGCCTCTACTTCGATGACGTCTTCTTTTGACATGCAATCACTCCTTCAGTTGGGTCAGGACTTCATAGCCTGTTTCCGTCACCACAATGGTGTTCTCATAGTGGGCGGATAATTTCCCGTCGGCCGTTTTCACGGTCCAACCGTCACTTAGGACGCGCGTATCGCGACGACCTTGGTTGACCATCGGTTCGATGGCCAGACACATCCCCGCTTTAAGCAGCGGTCCATGGCCGGGCGCACCGTAGTTGGGAATGGGCGGATCTTCATGGAGTTGGGCTCCGACACCATGACCGGTGTAATCGCGCGGCAAGGAGTAACCATGCGCTTCGCAATAACTTTGGATGGTGTGGCCGATATCGCTGAGGTTCACCCCGGGACGGATGATTTTCATCGCTTCCCAGAAACTTTCCTCGGTGACGCGGACCAGAGCTTCCGCTTGCGGGCTGATGAGTCCGACCGGATACGTGCGGCAGGCATCGCCGTGGTAGCCTTTATAATTGGCACCGACGTCGAGCGAGACGATGTCTCCAGACTTTAGGACATATTTGCCCGGAATGCCGTGGATGAGGGTATCGTTGACCGAAATGCACACGCTTCCAGGGAACCCGCCGTAGCCTTTAAAGGACGGGGTGGCTCCCATGGAGCGAATGACTTCTTCTGCCTTCGTGTCGAGTTCTTTGGTGGTGACACCGGGAACGCACATCGGGCGCAGGGCTTCGAATACCGAGGCCACTATGTGGCCTGCTTCTCTCATCAAGGCGATTTCGCGCGGTGATTTGACGATAATCATCGGCGTGCAACCTCGTCGAGGAGCACTGTGATTTCGTCAAAGAGCTTGTCATATCCGGTTAAACCATTGACGTTAACCAGCAAGCCACTCTTCTCGTAGAACGCGAGGAGCGGTTTGGTTTGGTGTTCGTAATGGTCCAAACGCACGATCAGGGATTCGACGTTGTCGTCTTTGCGTTGAATGAGTTTCCCACCGCATAAGTCGCAGACACCTTCGACTTTGGATCTCATGGTGTCGACGTGGTAGGGAGCTCCGCAGGAGACGCAAACGCGTCGGCCGCTGATGCGCCGGATCAGTTCGGGGCGATCGCATTCGAAGTTGATAACGATGCCGACCGGACGAGCGATTTGTTTTGTTAACACCTCAAGGGCTTCCGCTTGCGGAATGGTCCGCGGGAAACCGTCGAGTAAGTAACCTTGAGCGCAATCGGGTTTCGCCAAACGTTCTTTGACGAGTCCGATGGTGACGTCGTCAGGCACTAAGTGCCCGGCGTTGATGAAGGTGGCCGCGGCTTTTCCAAGCTCGGTGCCTTCCTTGATCGCTTCGCGGAACATATCCCCGGTGGAAATATGGGGAATGTTATACTTGGCGATGATTTTCTTGGCTTGGGTGCCTTTGCCGGCGCCCGGAGGTCCCATGAGGATGATGTTTAACATCGTTAATCACCCCTCGATTGGGTTACTTCGTCGAAGCTCTTGCCGGCCAACAACCCATCGATTTGCGAGTTGATTTCCAAGCACACGCCAACGACGATGATCAAGCCGGTACCGCCTAAAGCCAAGGATGAATCCGGAACGATCTTTAAGAGGACGAGCACGATCGGGAGGGCCGCAATAAAGGCCAACGCCGTCGCACCGATAGCAGTCACGCGATTGAGGACCTTCTTCACATAACGTTCGGTTTCGTTACCCGGACGGATGCCCGGAATATACGAACCGTTCTTTTGGAAGTTTTCAGCCAGCTTGGTCGGATTGATCTGCAAGTTGGCGTAGAAGAACGTGAAGAGGACCGTCAAGACTAAGTAAATGAGTAAGCCCCACGGCATTTCCCACGTTTGGTTGTTGAACCAAGGCATGGTGACCGTGTCGCTTGAAGAGAAGATGTCCAACCATTCGGCCGTCGTGTCCGCGCCGCTGATGAAGGAGGCGATGACGCTCGGAGCCATCATGATGGAACTGGCGAAGATGACCGGGATAACGCCGGCGGAGTTGATCTTGATGGGCAAGAAACTCGCTTGGCTGTATTTTTGGCCACTGCCGCTCTTTCCGGCGTGTTGAACCGGGATTTTGCGCTTGCTTTTCTCGACGAACGTGACGAACGCCACGATCAGCACGAAAGACAAGAGATAAATACCGAATTGGAGCGAACCTTTAAGCACTTGCGCCGCCCCTTGGCCGAGCTTTTCGGACAACCATTGGGTATACGCGGTGCCGATTTGAATCGGCAAGCTCCGGACGATGCCGGCGAAGATGATGACGGAAACGCCGTTTCCAAGACCTTTGACCGTGATTTGGTCACCGAGCCACATGACGAGCATCGAACCAGCCATGAGGATGGTGACGATGTAGGCATAGGTCCAGAAACTCGAATCGGCTAAGGTAATGTAGGAAGAGTTTTCCATCGTTTTGACAACGCCATAGGCTTGGACCGCACCCAGAAGGAGGGTCAAGTAACGGGTCGCCATTTCGCTTTTTTTACGGCCGTAGTCGCCTTGTTCGGAGAGTTCGGTCAAGGCCGGGAGCACGTCCATCGATAAGAGTTGGACGATGATGCTCGCGGTGATGTAGGGGCTCACGCCGAGGGCGAACACGGAGAAGCTTTGTAATGCGCCACCGCCCAATAAGTTCATCAGGCCGAAGGCATTGTTGTCGCTGAAATTGAAATTCTGAACCGTCACGTTCGGAACGGTAATCGCCGCACCGATACGGAAGATGAACAGAATCATGATCGTGAAGAAAATTCGATTAACAACTTCCTTGTTTTTGAAAATGCTCACGAATTTTTTCATTAGAGTACCTCGATAGCGCCGCCGGCATTCTTAATGGCTTCTTCCGCGGCTTTGGAGAACTTGTGGGCTTGGACCGTGAGCTTTTTGGTCAATTGACCGCTGCCCAGGATCTTGATTCCGTCAAATTCCTTACGGACGAGTTTGGATTCCACTAATAACGTCGGGGTGACAACCGTTTCAGCATCGAAACAGTTTAACGATTCGACATTCACGACGGCAAATTCGACATGCGAGCCGTTCTTGAAGCCTCTTTTCGGAAGCCGGCGGAAGTAGGGGTTTTGCCCACCTTCGAAGCCTAAACGAACATGTCCACCGCTGCGGGCGTTTTGACCTTTGTGGCCTTTACCGGCCGTCTTGCCATTGCCCGAACCCACGCCACGGCCCTTACGGAAACCGTTCGTGCGCGCGCCTTCGGTATGTTGAAGTTGATGTAAATTCATAGTTGCACCTCCCTAGTTGAGATTTTTGATGTTTGAGTCGTTTTTATTTACCACGAAGAGCCTTCACTTGCGCGTAGGTCTTGAGGTTGGCAACGCCGTTATTGGTCGCCCGGATGATGTTGATCGGGGCGCGGCTGCCATAGACTTTGGAGTAAACGTTTTTCACGCCGGCCAATTCAAGGATGGCGCGAACAGGTCCACCGGCAATAATTCCGGTACCTTCGGGAGCGGGTTTAAGGAAAACGCTGCAAGCTCCGAATTGACCAATGATCTCATGCGAGATGGTGTCGCCCTTAGCGAGCGAAATCTTGTAAAGTTTCTTTTTGGCGTTTTCAAGAGCTTTCTTGATGGCATCGGGGACTTCGCCGGCTTTGCCGGTTCCGAAACCATATTGGCCCTTGCCGTCACCGATGACGACGACTGCGGCGAAGCGCAGGTGACGTCCGCCTTTGACGGTTTTGCTGACGCGGTTGATGGAAACCACGCGTTCTTCATATTCTTTGACTTCGCGTTCGCGACGCGGACCGCGGGGACGATCGCCGGAAGGACGACGGTCACCTTGAGGGCGAGCGCCAAATGCCGGACGAGCACCGGATTGCGGACGAGCCGCTTGAGGTTTTGCTTCGGTAGCGGCCGGAGCAGTGATTACTTTTTCTTCTGCCATGGGGTGTCCTCCTAGAAGACCAAGCCGGCTTTACGCGCGGCGTTGGCTAACGCTTCGATACGGCCGTGGTAGAGATAACCACTACGGTCAAAGACGACTTTCTTGATGCCGGCGGCAAGCGCTTTTTCAGCGATGTCGGTGCCCACTTTGACGGAAGCTTCGATGTTTCCACCTTTAGCTAACTTGAGGGCGACGGAGCTGCTGGCGACCAAGGTAACGCCTTTCTCATCGTCGATGAGTTGGGCGGAAATGTTAGCGTTGGAACGGTAGACACTTAAGCGCGGGCAATCGGCAGTGCCGGAAATCTTGGCCCGGATACGAACGTGACGGCGTTGACGGACGACGTTACGGCTTTCTTTATTGATCATGATGTTTCTCCTTTCCTACGCTTTATTTCTTACCAGCGCGCTTACCTTCCTTGCGGATGATATGCTCGCCTTTGTATTTAATACCTTTGCCTTGATAAGGTTCCGGTTCGCGGCAGGCACGAATGCGAGCAGCGGTTTGACCGACGGCTTGACGATCAGCGCCTTCGACCGTGATGTTGGTCGGGTCGACGACGATAATCTTGGCGCCCTTATCAGGGACGATCACGACATCATGGCTGTAACCGATGTTGAGTAACAGGTTTTGGCCTTGAAGTTGACCTTTGAAACCGATACCGACGATTTCAAGTTGTTTCTTGAATCCGACGGTCACGCCGACGATGGCGTTATGGATCAAGGCACGGACGGTGCCATGATTTTCGCGGGTTTGTTGGTCGTCATTCGGACGTTTGACGTGAACGTGGCCTTCACTGAGTTCAATGGTGCAGCCGCTTTCAAGTGCGACGTCTAAGGAGCCTTTGGGACCCTTCACCGTGACGATGCCATCTTTTTGAGTGATGGTGACGCCCGCGGGAACGGGGATGACTTTATTACCGATACGTGACATGGTAACCTCCTACCAGATATAAGCGATGACTTCGCCGCCAACGCCTAAAGCGCGGGCTTTCGTATCGCTCATAACTCCCTTGGATGTGGAAATGATTGCAATTCCCAGTCCTTTTAAGACTCTGGGTAAATTGTCGGCTTGGGCGTGAACGCGCAAACCGGGTTTGCTGATTTTCTTCAAACCGCTGATGACACGGGTGCCTTCAGCGTATTTCAGCGTGATGGTGAGTTCTTTCTTCACTTCGCCGCTGACCTTGTAATCAACGATGAAGCCTTCTTCTTTGAGAATCTCGGCGATCCGGACTTTTAAGGTCGAGGAAGGCATCGAGACGGTTTCGTTACGAAGCAAGTTAGCGTTGCGGATACGCGTGAGCATATCGGCGATGGGATCTGTCATAACCATATGTTTCTTTACCTCCTTACCAGCTGGCCTTTTTCATGCCCGGGATTTCGCCTTTGTAAGCGAGTTCGCGTAAGCAGATACGGCACAAATGGAATTTTTGATAGACCGAGTGAGGACGACCGCAGCGTTCGCAGCGGGTGTATTCTTGGACTTTGTACTTCTTGGGCCGCGCGCAGCGGACCTTGAGTGATGTTTTCGCCATGGTTTCGGTCTCCTTTATTTATGGAAGGGCAAGCCGATGGCGCTTAACAGCGCGAAGGCTTCTTCATCGTTTTTCGCCGTGGTGACGATGACGATGTCCATACCTCTGATCTTATTGACTTTGTCGAAGTTGATTTCCGGGAAGATCAATTGTTCTTTGATGCCCAAGGTGTAATTGCCGTGGCCATCGAAGGAGTTCTTGGAAATACCGCGGAAGTCGCGAACGCGCGGGAGCGCGATACTAATCAACTTATCGAGGAATTCGTACATCCGGACGCCGCGTAAGGTGACTTTGCAACCAATCGCTTGGCCTTCGCGAAGTTTGAAGCTCGCGACGGATTTCTTGGCTTTCGTGATGATGGGTTTTTGACCGGTGATTTCACCGAGTTCGCGAACCGAGTCATCAAGAAGCTTGCTGTTGGTCGTGGCATCGCCGACGCCGACGTTGAGGACGATTTTCTCAAGTCCCGGAACTTCCATGATCGAAGTGTATTTGAACTTCGCCATGAGGGCGGGGACGATTTCTGCGTTGTAACGGACTTTTAAGCGGTTCGGAGCTTTGGGTTCTTTCACCGCTTCGGCTTTTTCGACCTTGGCCGGTTTCTCGGCTTTGGCTTTCGGGGCCGCTTCTTGCTTCGCCGGCTTTTCAGCGGCGGATTTCTTGATTTCTTCTGCCATGATGCGACCTCCTAGTCTAACTTGCTTTTTCCGTCGCGGGTGACACGGACTTTGGTGACCTTTTTGTCTTTTCCCGTAACGAACTCGATTTTGGCACGAGTGGCCTTTTTGGTTTTCGGATCAATGAGCGCGACGTTGGAAGCATCGATCGGGGCGTAGATATCTAAGATCGCGCCATCGGGATTCTTTTGGGTCGGCTTTTTGTGTTTCTTGCGGACGTTAACGCCTTCGACGACGACTTTGTTGACATCAGCGTGAACCTTTTGAACGGTTCCGGTTTTGCCCTTGTCGTTGCCGGCGATGATAATGACCTTATCGCCTTTTTTGAGTTTCATGGGGTAACCTCCTACAGGACTTCCGTGGCGAGCGAGACGATTTTCATGAATCCTTCGCCCTTTTCACGGAGTTCGCGGGCCACCGGTCCGAAGACGCGGGTTCCGCGCGGGGTGCCATCTTCGTTTAATAAGACGATGGCATTATCATCGAACGCGACGGTTGAACCATCGGCGCGGTGAATTGCTTTTTTGGTACGGACGATGACGCCTTTGACGACTTCGCCCTTCTTGACTTTGCCATTCGGGATGGCATCCTTGACGGCGCATAAGACGATGTCGCCGACGGAGGAAACTTTGCGCGTGCTGCCGCCGTAAAGACGGAAGATGCGGACGAACCGGGCGCCGGAGTTGTCAGCGACGACCAGGTTGGTTTCGTTTTGAACCATGATTATTCGCCCTCCTTAAGCTCGACGCTAGAGACGGCTTTCTTGACGACGTTCACTAAGCGATACCGTTTGGTGGCGCTGAGCGGACGGGTTTCCATGATTTCGACGGTATCACCCATGTGGGCGACTCCGAGTTCATCGTGGGCAACGTATTTCTTGCCGTATTTAACGCGTTTTTCGTATTTGGTGTGTTTCTTGTGGGTTTCGACTAAAACGATGATGGTTTTGGCCATCTTGTCCGAGACGACGACGCCCGTAAAGATGTGGCGGTTGTTTCTTTCTTCCATGGTTTTAATCCTCCCTATTTGCTCACACCGAGTTCGCGTTCGCGAATGACGGTGTAGATGCGCGCGATATCCTTGCGGATGCTCGTGATTTCTTTGCCTTTTTCGAGTTGGCCGACGGCTTGTTTACGACGAAGGTTGAAGAGTTCTTCTTTCAAGGCGTAAACTTTTTCGTTGAGTTGCGTGAGGTTCATTTCACGGATTTCGCTTAACTTCATAGTTATTCACCTTTTCCTTCCTTGGCGATGACGCGCGATTTGATCGGAAGTTTGTAGGCTGCTAAGCGTAATGCCTCTCTGGCATCGGCTTCAGGCACGCCTCCGATTTCGAACATCACCCGGCCGGTCTTGACGACGGCCACCCAAGATTCCGGATTTCCTTTACCGGAACCCATCCGGACTTCGGCGGGTTTCTTGGTTTTCGCTAAATGCGGATAAATGCGGGTCCAGATTTGTCCGGAACGTTTGGTGTAACGCGCCAAGACAATACGGGCCGCTTCGATTTGACGGCTGGTAATCCAGTTACCGGAAATGGCTTGAAGACCATATTCGCCGAAGCTGACTTCGGTACCGGCTTTGGACAATCCCTCATATTTAATGCCGTGAGGACGACGATATTTGACTCTCTTTGGTTGTAACATGGCGACTACTCTCCTTTATTCTCGACTGGAGCGGACGCGACGACTTTGCGCGCCGGCAGGATTTCACCGCGGCAAATCCAGACCTTGACACCTAAACGACCATAGGTCGTGTGGGCTTCGGCCAAACCGAAATCGATGTCGGAACGAAGGGTATGAAGAGGAATGATTCCATCCTTATAGCCTTCCTTACGGGCGATATCAGCACCGGCTAAACGGCCGGAGACGAGCGTACGGCAGCCTTTGGCGCCGGCTTTACGAACGCGTTGGATCGCTTTCTTTTGCGCGGTACGGAACGAGGCGCGTTCTTCGAGTTGCGTAGCAATCGATTGAGCGACAAGCACCGCATCGAGATCCGGGTTCTTCACTTCGACGACGTCGATGCGAAGGGTCCCGGACTTGACGATTTTGGCCAAGGACTTTTTGATCTTTTCGATGTTGGCTCCGTCTTGTCCGATGACGACACCCGGACGGGCGACGAACACGAGGATGGTGACGGCGTGGCCTTTATCGGTCTTGATCCGTTCGATTTCAATGTGCGAGAGCAAGGCAGCCTTGAGGGCTTCATTGAGGAACTTACGGATTTTGAGGTCTTCTTGTAAGAAAGAAGCGTATTCTTGATTGTTAGCGTACCATCTGGAGTTCCAGTCGCGATTGATGCCGATCCGGAAACCCACGGGATTAACTTTATGACCCATAATTGTGCTTCCTCCTTATCTTTCTTTCACCACGCACGTGATGTGCGAGGCTCTTTTAATCAAACCCGAGGCAGAGCCTTTGGCGCGCGGCAGGAAACGTTTCATGCGGGTGGCGTCACAGGCGTAAATCTCGGCGACGTATAATTTGGCTTCTTCCATCTCGTGGTTGTTGATGGCGTTGGCCGCGGCACTCTTAATGAGTTTGATGACGACCGGCGAGGCCGCACGATTGACGTTGGCGAGGATGCCTAAGGCAACCTTGACGTCTTTACCGCGAACGAGGTCAATGACCAAGCGGACTTTGCGCGGGGTAATGCGGATCGAACGGGCGATGGCGACAGCTTGCGTTGCTTTCATGTTCCGTTACTCCTTATTTACTGGCCGACGCGGATTCCGCGGTGGCTGCCTTGTCCTCGGCCGTGTGACCGGTGTGTCCGGTGTACTTGCGGGTCGGGGAGAATTCGCCGAGCTTGTGGCCGACCATGTCTTCGGTGACATAGACGGTGATGTGTTCGCGTCCGTTATAGACAGCGAAGGTATGTTCGACAAATGATGGGAAGATCGTGGATCGACGTGACCACGTCTTGATGATTTCTTTCTTGTGGGCTTTGTTCAGCTTTTCCACTTTTTTCATCAAGTGTTCGTCGCAGAACGGTCCCTTTTTTAAACTACGAGCCATTGTTTCATGCCCTCCTTAGCCTATTTGCCATTGCGCCGTCTCATGATGAGAGCGCCTGAGGCTTTCTTACGTGAACGAGTCTTAACACCGAGAGCGCGTTTGCCCCAGGGAGTCCGAGGAGCATCGCGGCCGACCGGGGCCTTACCTTCACCACCACCGTGCGGGTGATCGTTCGGGTTCATGGCCGATCCACGAACGGTCGGACGTTTGCCGTACCAACGGTTCTTACCGGCTTTGCCGAGGTTGATGAGGTTGAATTCTTCGTTACCGACGATACCGATGGTCGCACGGCAGGTGCCGAGGATCTTACGGACTTCACCGCTCATCAAGCGGACGATGACATACTTTCCTTCTTTACCAAGCACTTGCGCGCTCGCGCCAGCAGCACGGCAGAGTTGACCGCCTTTGCCCGGAGTGAGTTCGATGTTGTGAATCAAGGTACCTTCAGGAATGTTGTTGAGGATCATGGCGTTGCCGGTGAGGATATCCACGGTTTCGCCGGAGACAATCTTCGAACCGACTTTCAAATCTTTCGGAGCGAGGATGTAGCGCTTTTCGCCATCGGCGTAGTTGACTAAGCTGATGAACGCGTTGCGGCAGGGATCGTATTCAAGCGTGGCGATCGTTCCGACGATGCCATCCTTGTTTCTCTTAAAATCGATGACCCGATACTTACGTTTGTGTCCGCCACCGATATGACGGGTGGTGATCACGCCTTGGTTGTTGCGGCCGCCGGATTTGGACAGGCTGACCAACAAACTTTTTTCAGGAGTGCTCGTGGTGATTTCTTCAAACGTCGAGTTGGTCATATTGCGACGGCTTGGAGTCGTCGGTTTATAACTTCTGATTGACATGTTTTGTTCTCCTATAATGGATAAGCTTTTCGCTTATTCCTTGAATAAATCAAGGGCTTGGCCTTCCGCCAGCGTCACGATAGCTTTCTTGAAGCCAGGGACTTTTCCTTGATAACGGCCACCACGGCGAGTGTCTTTGGCACGCACGTTAATGATATTGACGTGAGCGACCTTGACACCGAAGACGGATTCGAACGCGAGCTTGACGGCATCGCGGTCGCAGGTCTCGGCAACTTCGACGGTGACTTTATTTTGCTCTTGGATGAGCGCCATCGTCTTTTCGGTGATGATCGGACGGATGATGGAATCAAAATAACGGATGTTGCCCTTCTTGGCTTTTTCAGCTTTCGGGGCTTCTTTGACAGCGGCTTTCTTAGCCTTGGGAGCAGTGGCCTTCTTCGCTTTGGGGGCGACGGCTTTTTCTTCCTTGGCAACGACTTTCTTTTCAGTAGCCATTATTCGAGGGCCTCCTCAATCTTCTTAACGGCGTCTTTGGTGAACACGACGGTCTCATGGTTGAGCAGGTCGTAGACGCTGACATTGTCCTCGGCGACAAGCGTGAGCTTTTCGACGTTGCGGGCACTGGCCTCTAACGCTTCGGAAGCATCCTTGACGACAAGCAACGTTTTGCCGCTGACGCCGATGGCTTTTAAGACCGCCACGACATCTTTGGTTTTGGGTTCTTTGACTTCGAGTTTGTCGAGCACGATGATTTGCTTGGCAGCGGCTTTTTGCGAAAGCGCGCTACGAAGGGCAAGGCGATGTGCTTCTTTGTTTTGGTCGAGCTTGAAGTTTTGAACTCCAGTCGGACCGAAGACCTTACCACCGCCAACCCATAACGGGGAGCGGGTCGAGCCGGCACGGGCACGCCCGGTACCTTTTTGTCTCCACGGCTTTTTGCCACCGCCGGAAACTTCGTCTCTCTTTTTGGTCTTCGCCGTCGCTTGACGGCAGTTGGCTTGGTAAACTTGGACGGCATCGAACATCACTTGTTGGTTCGGTTCGATGTTGAATACTTCACCGTGAAGTCTCGTGGTCGAGATCTTTTCGCCAAGTTGGTTCACAACGTTGACGCTAACGGTCTTGATTTTTTCTTCTGCCATTGAAGGTTCCTCCTACTTCGATTGCGCCGCAGCGTAATTGACGAGCGGTTTAATCTTTTGCGGTTGTCCGTGTTGGACTTTGATTGCGGAACGAATGGTCACGAGTGACTTGGTCGGTCCAGGAATGGCGCCTTTGACAAGCATGGCGTTCTTCTCTTTATCAACTCCGACGACGATGAGGTTAAGGATCGTGCGTTGGTAATTGCCGTGGTGACCGGCCATCTTCTTGCCCGGGTGAACGCGGTTGTTCGTACGTCCGTTGGTAGCCAACGAACCGATTTGCCGGTGATAGCCCGAACCGTGAGCCTTAGGTCCAATCTTATAGTGCCAACGTTTGATCGGGCCGCTATAACCTTTACCTTTGGTGGTGCCGGTGACATCGATCATGTCTCCGACTTGGAATAAGTCGACGGTGATGAGATCGCCGACGGCGTATTTCTTCATTTCGTCACCCTTGAGTTCGGCTAATTCGTACTTCGGGGTGGTCTTGGCTTTTTCAAAGATGCCTTTTTCCGCTTTGATGGCGCGGTTGGCTTTCTTTTCTTCGTAACCGATTTGGACGGCTTCGTAACCATCTTTTTCAACCGTCTTCACTTGTGTGACGACGTTCGGGAGGACTTCAACGACGGTGACCGGATAGCAGGTGCCATCGGTTCCGAACACTTGAGTCATGCCCATTTTACGTCCGAATATGGATTTCATTGTCTTGCCTCCTACAGTTTGATGTCGATATCGACGCCGCTGGGGAGATCAAGGCGACGTAAGATGTCGACTGTTTCCTTGGTGGGATTGCAAATATCGATTAATCGTTTGTGGGTCCTGATTTCGAATTGTTCGCGAGCATCCTTGTATTTGTGGACTGCTCTCAGGATCGTGTAGACTTGCTTTTCCGTGGGTAGCGGAATGGGGCCAACGATGGTGGCGCCCGTCTTTTTCGCCGCTTCGACGATCTTCTCGACGCTTAAGTCAAGAATCTTGTGGTCGTAAGCTTGTAAGCGAACCCGGATCTTTTTGGTCTTAGCCATGAATTTTTCCTCCTATGATTTTTATCAGGCTTGTGACGTTCTCGGCTCCGAGCGAATTCCCCGATATCCCTTCATGACAACGCCTGTGGGTGTATCGGCAACCTCGCACTTCAATGCCGGTCGTCAGCATTAGAATAATACCCCCAAGGCACTTGTCCCGTCAAGGAAAATTAGCCTAAAAAAGACGATTTATTATATATATTAGTAAATGCACCACTCGAACGAGGGCAAAAAGGGGTCAAAAACGGATCGGCGTTTTTGGATTCAAAATGGAGACCGGAAAAAAGCGAAAAACCGTGGAAAACCGAGAAAACAGGTCTGAAAAAATGAAAAAAAGATGCCTTTTGGGCACCTCTTTTATTAAGCTTGTTGATGCAATTCGACGTTGCACCGGAGAATCATGATCAAACGGTTTGTATCTTCGTAATAGCGGTAGATACCTTCCCAGGTGGAAGCCCAACCGCTGTTGGTGATGGCCGTTTCGATTTCGTCATCGATCTCATAGCCGGGGCTGAAACCGAGTTTGACTTCGGCGCTAAGGTAATGATAATCCCCTTCATCCGGAAGCGTCCGCGCATAGGTGAGATAATCCGTCAGTTCGGCGAGGTTGAACATGACTAAATCGTTGGCGCTCGTGGGATTCCGGGCGGGGTCATAATGCGTATTTCCGTAGTAGTTATATTCTTGGATTGGGTTAATATCGGGATAGCCGTAACGTTTGTAGCCACCCGCGTAATTATCAAGGTGCTTTTGTTCGGAAGTCAGGTAGTAAAAATGGCTGGCAATGCCAAAGCCGTGACTGGAAAAAATCGCGTTGGCACCGGTCGGATCGATGGTATACCACGTGCTTCCGATTTGAACCAAATTCCAAGCATGGCCGACAGAGCCCATGATGGGAGAATTGTATTCTGCTAAGGACGGACCGAGCACGCGTTTGCAAGGAATGCCTTCCATATTGACCAAGAGCGTAAACAGCTTTGCAAAGGCATCGCAGACACCCCGGTAATTATCCATGACGCCTTCGAGATAATAGGCATCATACATTGCGGCCAATTCATCGCTGGTGGAGAGCGTGGCGGCGTCAAAATCGTAGGTCATATTTGCGGACATCCAGTCGTAAATGGCACGGACTTTGCCTTCATCGCTCATCGAATCATCGACGATATCGCGAAGAATGTCTTCGGCTTGTGCCAAATACGTTTCGGCTATGGAACCCGGCTCAGGAAGCGGACGATATCCTTGGTCCAGGCAATACCAAAGTTGATCGGACGTCGAAAGCGCCACTGCCACTTCATAGTCCTTGTAGGCAAAGTCGGTAAACGTTTCGTCGCGTAGGGGAATATAAGGAACAAACGCTACATCGTGTCCGTGGACATACGCGTCATGATCACTGGCGGAAATTAAAGTCCGTTTGGCGCGATAAACGATATTGATGGTTAATTGATCATCGTAAAGTTCGCCGCTGATGACGGGATTGATATCCACGAGTTGAGCGGTCCAATACACTTTGGCAAGTTCGGTTTCGAGGTCTTCGATTTCATAGTCTTGGAGCGTCACCGTGACGTAGTCCAAGCGGTTGAAAACCCCATAGTCGACAAAGTCGCAGAGTTCCTGCAAATTATGGACGACGTCCGTAGGACGAGGAAGCAGGTTTTCACCGGTGACTTCGCTGTTGGATGGGGCGACTTTCGGTTGACAACCGCTGGTGACACTGACGACCAACAAAAGGAATAGGATGGAAAATGTTTTTTTCATAGTTTATCCCTCATAGTCATCTTTCTCCAAAGCGCGTTTTTTCTCTTCGCCTTTGGCGTAGGTGTATTTGCAACCGCAATAAAGCTGTTGATACAAATGGTGTTCCAGACGCATCTCGCGGGCAATGTCGATGCCTTTATTTTTTTTGAAATCGCTGAAGAAGTAACGGGTGTTGGGATAACGGTGTTGCAAAGCCGCACCGATTTGATTGAGGATTTGCGAGTCTTTTTGACGGCTGATGGTCATCACCGTGGTAAACCACGGAAAGCCATTCTCGGACGCGAACTGGTAGGCTTCGTTCATTCTTTTAGCATAACAGATTCGACACCGATGTAGGCCTTCGGGTTCATCGGCGAAAGGTTCCAAATCTTGGTTGTAGGTTTCGTTATCGTAAGGCTTAGCCAGAACATGAATATCAAGATGTTCTTCTCCGTTGAGTTCTTTGACCAAGCGGAGCAGTTCTTCGTAACGGCGGTCGTGTTCGGCTTTAGGATAGATATTGGAGTTATTGAAAAGAATCGTGACCTCAAAATGTTGCGATAAAAAGATCAACGGAAACGTCGCACAAGGTCCACAGCAGGCATGAACCAAAATCTTGGGGCGTTGGTTGCCCAAACTTTCAAATTCTTTCAGAGATTGTTCGTAATAATTGATTTTATTTGCCATAGATGAACATCGCATCCCCAAAGCTGAAAAAGCGGTATTGTTTGGATACGGCTTCTTGATAAACCCGTAACATGAATTCGCGGCCGGCAAAGGCGCTGACTAACATCAATAACGTGGATTTCGGCAAATGGAAATTGGTGATCAAGGCATCGATCGCTAAAAATTTGTAGCCCGGAGAAATAAAGATATCGGTATCCCCGCTGCAGGCTTTGAATTGGCCGTATTTTTGATACACCGCTTCAAGGGTTCTGGTCGAGGTCGTGCCCACCGAAATAATGCGGCGACCTTCTTTTTTGGCGAGGTTTAAAATGTCCGCGGTTTGTTGCGAGACAATATAGAATTCACTATGCATATGATGCTGAGTGGTATCGGTGACTTTGACCGGTCGGAACGTACCCAAACCGATGTGTAAAGTAACGTCCACTACCGTCACACCTTTGGCTTTGATTTTTTCAAAAAGCTCGGGCGTAAAATGGAAGCCTGCGGTCGGGGCGGCAGCACTGCCTTCGACTTTGGCGTACACCGTTTGGTAACGGGAATTGTCACTGACTTGGGTCTTGATATACGGAGGCAAGGGAATTTTGCCGAGGGTTTCCAACACTTCGAGGAAAATACCTTCGTAAATCATCTTCATGTGGCGGATGCCTTCATCGAAAACTTCGATGCATTCGGCAATCAATTTGCCTTCACCGAAATCAACGCGAACGCCGGGTTTGACGGTTTTGGCGTTGCCCACGAGGCACTCCCAAACATCGCCGTGAAGTTGCCGTAAAAGGAGCACTTCGACATGAGCGTGTGTATCTTCTTTCACGCCTAAAAGGCGTGCCGGAATGACTTTGGTGTCGTTACGGACCAAAACATCCCCTGGAACAAGATAATCCAAGATATCGTAAAAATGTTTATCTTCGGTGGTCTGTGTCGCTTTATTCACGACCAAAAGCCGAGAATGGTCGCGGACCTTTTCCGGGGTTTGGGCAATGAGTTTTTCAGGTAAATCAAAATCAAATAAGTTAATATCCATCAGAAACCTCTTTTGTCGCCGTATTTGGCCAAGACTTCGGCTTTGAAATCGCCGAACCGATCTTCTTGAATGGCCTTGCGTGCTTCTTCCATGATGTGAATCAGGAAGCGGACGTTATGAAGCGATAATAACCGCTTGCCAAATGTTTCTTCGCTCTTATAAAGATGGCGCAAATACGCTTTCGTGTAGTTGCGGCACGTATAGCAATCGCATTCGGGATCCAACGGGGTGAAATCTTTCTCGTATTTTGCGTCGCGGATGTTCACGCGTCCGGCACTGGTCATTAGTGCACCGTGGCGGGCAATGCGGGTCGGGAGCACGCAGTCAAACATATCCACGCCCATCGCCGCCCCTTCAAGGATGTAATCCAAGGAACCGACTCCCATCAAATAACGGGGTTTTTCGGGAGGTAAATAACGAATGGCGTCTTTGACCATTTGAAAGCAGACTTCCTTGGGTTCACCGATGGAAGTTCCACCGATGGAATATCCCGGAAAATCCATTTTGGCTAATTCTTGGGCGCAATGTTCACGTAAGTCGGAGTAGGCCCCACCTTGAACGATGCCGAATAAAGCTTGGTCTTCACGTTTATGAGCGTCGAGTCCGCGTTTGGCCCAACGGAGCGTCCGTTCCGTGCTCTTTTTGACATACTCGTGAGTTGCAGGATAAGGAATGCATTCATCAAATGACATGATGATGTCCGCACCCAATTTTTCTTCAATCTCGATGACACTTTCGGGTGTAAAAAATAAGGGGTCGCCGTTCAGGTGATTCTTGAAATGAACGCCTTCTTCGGTGATTTTCCGTTTTTCGGCTAACGAGAAGACTTGGAAACCGCCCGAATCGGTCAAAATCGGGCCGGGATAATTCATGAATTTGTGAAGTCCCCCTGCCATTTCCACAATCTCGGTACCGGGACGGATGGATAAATGATAGGTATTGGCTAAAATGACTCCGGCACCCGCATCGCGGACTTCTTCCGGAGATAAAGTTTTAACGGTCGCTAAGGTTCCGACCGGCATGAACATCGGCACTTCCACATCGCCATGCGGCGTATGCAAAATTCCATAGCGGGCTCCCGTTTGTTTGTCGATGTGTTTGATTTCCAAATAAAAGTTCTTCATGCCATAACCTCAATGTAGTTGTCATTATAGCATAAGATGAATATCTTAGAAATTTTGTTCCGCACGGATGGCTTCGAGGAATTTACGGTTTCTTCTGAGCAGCGAAAATAAGGCCACGCCGACGAGGCTGACGACGGCAAATTCACCCACCGCCACAAGCCCGGCATTCATCCAAAACGGAACTCCGAGCAGAAAATAGAGTTCAGCCCCAACGACCAAGCCGTTGATGATCACGGGGAATAAACTGGCTAAGATTAGATTCTTCATTCTTGAGATCAAAAACGCACTGAGAAACGTTGCCAAAGTTCCAAAAAGAACGTCATAAAACCCTAAAGGTCCTAAGGCGTTGGCAACTAATGTTCCCAAGCATAATCCATAGATAAAATCTTTGCGGAAAAAGCAAAGTAAAATGAGTATCTCGGCAATCCGGAATTGGATGCCAAGATAGGCGAAGCTAGCAGTTAACAGTGTCAGGACCACATAGGTTGCCGCCACAAGGGCGTTATCGGTAATGGTCCTTAAAGTCATCGTTTTCATGGGGAATCTCCTTGTTTTGTTGTTTTCGAAGATGGTTGGGCAAGGGAACATCTTCTCGTCGTTTATTTTTTCTTTTTCCCTTTTTGGGTTTCGGCCAGCGCGCTCAATCGAGCCGCTTCCGCTTTTTCTTCTTTGAGACTTTCTCCGACTTCAAAAATGATGCGATCGGCAATAACCTTGTTAATCTCCGCCTCAATGGACATTTTGAATGCGACATAACTGAGATTTGCTCTCAAGATTTCAACCGCTTGCGGGTTGCCTTTTTCGAGGTCTTCTTTATAGCGGCGCATGATGATGTCGTATTTGGCGTTCACTTGTTTTTCAACATCGTGAAGAATCTCATCATGAACGTCGCGGAAGAAACTGTAAAGCTTATCCTTTTCCGGACTGACAAGATTATCCATGTCAAAGAGCAACTTGATGTCGCTCATCGAAAGGATTTGTTTCACGCTGCTGACGGCAATCAGATAACCGATTTGCACGCGGGAGTATTTTTTTAGGGTTGGGGGATTAATCAAGTTTGCCTTCACATAGTTATTCACCATGAAGGAGGTAATCGCGGGTTCTCCGGGAGTCGAAACCAGGGGTGCCAAACGTTTGTCCATATAGGAAAGAACTTGATCCATATAGAGGTCAATTTCGGGTAATTGTTGATATTCGGGGAGGTTAAAATCTTTTAATGAACGGAGCCATTGGCCTAAATCTTCTGCGTGTTTGTCCATCGATTTTCCCCTCTTTTCCTTGTAATACTAGCATTTGGCTTCATTTTTATCAACATTTCGTGTGGCAAAACCATTGACAAGTTATTTTTTACGATGTAATCTAGTTTCGCTTACTAGATGAATATTTTTGAAGGAGGTCCACCATGAAAAGAAAAATCGTTGTCTGGGGAGATTCCCTGCTTAAAGGGGTCATCTACGACGAGCCCTCCCGACGTTATCGTTTTTTAGATCATTCGTGCCTTGAAATTCTCGGGCAATCACAAAAAGAATGGTCCTTTACTAATCTCTCCCAATTTGGCCAAACCAGCGACCGCGCCTTAACCAAAATGAAAGAGAAACTGCGGGAAGATCATGACTTCGATATCGCCATCATCGAACTCGGTGGCAACGACTGCGACTTTGACTGGAAACAAATCGCGGAAAACCCCAAGGTGGACCACGCTCCGAAAATCCCTTTATCGGAGTTCCGTCGGAACCTGACCGAAATGGTCAACGAAATCCGTTCATACGGAATCGTCCCGGTCATCACCAATTTGCCTCCAATCAACGCCGAACGTTATTTCAAGTTTCTATCCGCAAACCTCAATCCCGACCAAATCCTGGTGTGGCTGCAAGATGTCAACAACATCTACCGCACGCAAGAAATGTATAGCCTCGAACTCAACGACCTCGCCCGCGAATTGAACGTTCCCTTGATTAACGTTCGTACCGAACTGCTTCGCGAACGCGATTATAACGACTGCCTCTGCAGCGATGGGATTCACCTCAACGCTCAAGGCCACCGCCGCTTATCCGACTTGATCATTGCACGACAATATTCGTTCAAATAAAGGAGAAAGATTATGTCAAATTACGTCATCGTCAGCGATTCCAGTTGTGACTTACCGGCCGATTGGATTGCGGCCAACCGTGTCGAAGTGATTCCCCTCACCGTCGATATCGATGGAAAAACCTATCGAAACTATCCGGATGAACGTGACATCACATTTCACGACTTCTACGAGCTTCTGCGCGCCAAAAAAGTAGGAAAGACAGCTCAACTGTCACCCGATGCCTTTGTTCAAACGGTCGAACCCTTGCTCAAAGCGGGCAACGACGTTTTAGCCCTCGGTTTCAGCAGTGCCCTTTCGGGAACCTATAACTCGATGCGTTTAGGCGCGGAAGAGTTACGCGAACGCTACCCCGCTCGTAAAATCGTGGTCATCGATACCTTGTCCGCTTCGTTAGGCCAAGGCATGTTGGTGTACCGCGCCAATGAACTGAAACAAGAAGGCAAATCGTTGGATACCGTCGCCCAATATATTGAAGATAACAAATTACGGTTGAACCATCTCTTCACCGTCGATGATTTAGGAACGCTCAAACGGGGCGGACGTCTCACCGCTTCGCTCGCTTTCATCGGGACGATTTTAAACCTCAAACCGGTGATGCGCATGGATAATGACGGACGTTTGGTTCCGTGGGGCAAAAAACACGGCCGTAAAGTTGCTTTACGCGCATTGATCGACCGCATGGAAGAAACCATCATGGAAGACCGTTTGATTTTTATCAGCCATGGTGATTGTTTAGCGGAAGCCGAGCAACTGAAAGACACCATTGTTGCCCTACATCCCAACACCAAAGTATTCCTCATCAACCATGTCGGTCCGGTGATCGGAGCTCACTCCGGTCCGGGAACGATTGCCTTATTCTTCTTTGGAAAAGAACGCTAAGAAAAAAGCGCCTTGATGGCGCTTTTCGTTTACCGTTTGTTCAATTCTTCAATCAACAATTTGGAGGTTAATCCGGGGTTGACCTTGCCACCGGTTTTTTTCATGATCTGTCCGATCAAGAAACCGACGGCCCGGTCTTTACCGGCTTTGAAATCGACAACCGATTGCGGATTGGCATCCACCACTTCGTGAATGACTTTCAGAATCGCCGAGGTATCGCTGATTTGGGTCATGCCCAGTTTTTCCGCGAGCACGCGAGGAGCGTCTTTGGACGTTAACATCGCTTCGAAGACACTGCGCGCTTGTTTATTGGAAATATCGCCTTTATCAATCATGGTGATGAGTTCGGCAAGACGTTTGGGCTCAATCGGGAAATCAACTATGGTTTTGTTTTCTTTGTTGAGGTAACCGGCGATATCCACGGAAATCCAGTTGGCCAAGAGCTTGGCTAACGGACTGTGTTTCATCGCTTCATCGAAGTAAGCAGAAACATCTTTGTCCAATAAAAGCGTATTGGCATCGTAATCGCTGAGTCCGTACGTTTGCATGTAACGGGCTTTTTTGGAGTCGGCCAATTCGGGACAGGTCTCTAAGGCGTGCTGGATGAAATCTTCCGAAAGAACAATCGGTGTGATGTTGGGTTCGGTGAAGTATTTGTAGTCCACCGCATCCGTCTTTTTACGCATCAACACGGTTTCTTTGTGCATTTCGTCATAGCGGCGTGTTTCTTGTTCGACGGGAATGCCCGAGAGCAAGAGTTTTTCTTGGCGGGCGATTTCGAATTCAATCGCTTTTTCAACGTTGGCGATGGAGTTCAAGTTTTTGATTTCGCATTTGGTGCCGAGTTTGCTGACACCATAGGGCCGAAGCGAAATGTTGACGTCGCAACGGAGCGAGCCTTCTTCCATCTTGCCATCGCTGACATCGCTGTATTGAACGATGGAACGGATTTTTTCAACGTATTTCATCGCTTCGGTACCGCTGGAAATGTTCGGGCGGGAGACGATTTCGATGAGCGGAATCCCGGCGCGGTTGTAATCCAAAAGGGTGCCATCGCTCAGGTGGTGCTGCATACAGGTATCTTCTTCCATGTGAAGACGTTCGATTTCAATGCGCTTGGTGCGGCCGTCGACTTCGATATCCAAATAGCCATCCGATCCAATCGGACGTTTGGCTTGAGTAATCTGATATCCCTTGGGTAAGTCGCTGTAGAAGTAATTCTTACGGTCAAACCATAATTCGCGGTCGATGCTCATATGGAGTGCATCGCAGACACGGATGGCGTTGATGACGGCTTGTTTATTGACCACAGGCATGGTGCCCGGGAACGCCATATCTAACGGTAAAACAGAGGTGTTCGGAGCTGCGCCGAACGTGACTGGGGCGCGGCTGAACATCTTGCTTTTGGTCTTCATTTCGACGTGGATTTCAAGGCCGATGACAGGTTCGAAGTTCATACCCGGACCTCCTTAGCCGAAAGATTACGGTATCCCGTTTTGTTTTCGATGGCTTGGGCGATTTGGAACACTTTGGCTTCTTCAAATGCGCGGCCCATGACGTTGGCGCCTAAAGGCATGCCTTTTTCAAAACCGATGGGGAGCGTCAAGGACGGTAATCCGGCAAAGTTGCCAAATGCCAAATGGTTATCGGCGATGAGGTATTCATCGGAGAGTTGATCGTGGGAATCTTTGAATTTCGGGGCAATCGTCGGTGCGGACGGTAAGTAAACCGCATCGTAGGTTTTCAAAATATCGTTAAGAGTATCGACAATCTTGCGGCGGCATTTTTGTGCCCTTAAGAAGAGCACGTCTTGGTTTTCTCTCATCAAGGCGAACGAGCCGATTACGAAACGACGCTTAATCAATTCGCTAAATCCGGCGGTTCGGGCATTGAACATGACTTCTTGGTAGGTATTGCCCTCAAACCGAGGACCGAATTTGATGCCATCGAGATTGGCGTTGTTGCTGGTCACTTCGGAGCAGCTGATGGTGATATAGGTAGGATAAATCGTGCCGAGCAAGCGTTTGTCGAAATGGACATTGTCCACCACGGCGCCAGCTTCACGTAAAGCAACGATCGATTGATCGAATGCTTTGAGTATGGTCGGATTGGTAATGGTATCCATGATTTCTTTGATCACGGCGACGCGAATGCCCTTGAGATCCGTTTTCAAAAGGCGGGTATAATCCTCGACCGGACGCGTGGAAGAGGTCGAATCTTCCAAGTCTCTTCCGGCAATGACGGCTAAAGATAAAGCGGCGTCTTCGACGCTGCGGGTAAAATAACCAACGTGGTCGAGCGACGGCGCAAAGGGGAATAAGCCATAACGGGAAATGCGTCCCCAAGTCGGTTTCATTCCGACAAGGCCGGCATAACCGGCGGGTTTCCGCACCGAGTCACCGGTATCAGAGCCTAAGGCAAAGGGAACAATGCTGGCGGCAACGCTGACCGCAGAACCACAGCTGGATCCGCCAATCATACGTTCGTGTTTAGAATCATAAGGATTGAATGTCGGTCCTTTGTGACCGGTAATACCCGAGCCGCCCATGGCCAATTCATCCAAGGTGGATTTGGCAATCGGGACTGCGTGGGCTTGTAAGAGTTTGGCGACCGCGGTGGCGTCAAAACAGGGAACATAGTCTTTCAGGATATTGCTACTTCCGGTGGTCGGGAAATTGCGCGTGGCAAAGTTATCTTTGATGACAAACGGAATGCCCCAGAAAGGATTGTTGACTTCGGGTTCTTTTAAGGAGGCGGCGATGGATAAGGCTTGCTCATCCATGTAGCCTTCGAAGGCATTGTCGTTATTGGCTTTGGCACGTTCCAAAGCTTCCTTGGCTAACTCCAAGGGGGTGACTTTTTTGGCCACGAGGGCTTCGTGCATATCGGTGATGGTTAAATCTAAGTAAGACATTAGCCCACCACCTTTGGCAATTTGATTTGTCCGTCCACCACGTCTTTGGCGTTGGCCAAAGCGACTTCGCGGGGAAGCGGAGTATCCGGAATATCGTCACGCATATACGAGGTCGAAACCTCAAATGGGAACGTCATCGGTTGATAATCATCGATGCCTTCGATGGTCCCGATGAGGTCCATTTGTTTGACTAAAACTGTGAATTCTTTTTCCAAGACGTCGTATTGTTCTTCGGTCATATCGAACAGCAACCGATGGGCGGCGTCTTTCAAGACATTTTTGTTAATTTCTTTCATGCGACTACCTCTCTCAAAGATTCTTCAAAATCATAGCATTATTTGTCGTTTTTTTGTAGATGCGAGAGGAACTCATCCTCATCCATGGTTTGTACGCCAAGCGCTTGCGCTTTGGTCAGCTTGCTACCGGCTTCGGCACCGTAGATGACGATGTGGGTGGCTTTGGAAACCGAGCCTGTGACTTTGGCGCCCAAAGACTCCAACAAATCGGTGGCTTCTTTACGGCCGTATTTCGTCAACGTTCCCGTCAGGACGACGATCTTTCCAAAGAAATAGCTTTGGTTATCCACGACCTTCGGGCCCAAATAGAGCATGTTAACGCCCAATTGTTTGAGTTCTTCGATCATCGCCAAATGCTTTTCGGAGCGGAAATAAGTAACGATCGATTGGCTGACAACGGGACCAATATCCCCAATCGCGGTCAATTGCTCTGTGGTTGCTTGAGCAAGAGCATCCATCGAATCGAAATGTTTTGCGAGCGTCTTGGCCATCTTTTCGCCGACTTCTTTGATGCCCAAGCCAAACAGCAACCGTTCGAGCGAGTTTCCTTTGCTTTTTTCGATGGCCATGAGCAGACTATCGACGGATTTATCGGAAAAGCCTTCGACTTCAATGATTTCTTGGCGGCGTGAACCCAAGCGGTAGATGTCCGGTACTGAGCGGATGAAGGTTTCGTTAAAGAAGATTTCGGTGACTTTTTCGCCGAGCCCTTCAATGTCCATCGCATCTTTGCTGGCAAAGTGAATCAAGCCTTCGATGGAACGAGCATCGCACTCCGGATTTAAGCAGAAATGCATAGCGTCTATTTTGGTTAACGGGGTTTTGCAAACCGGGCAATTTTCAATCATCACAAAAGGTGTTTCGTGTCCATCGCGACGGTCTTTGAGGACACGCACCACTTCAGGAATGACATCGCCCGCTTTACGGAGCATCACGGTATCACCGATCATCAATCCTTTTTCCATGACGAAGTCTTCGTTATGAAGCGTGGCCCGTTGGACAAGGCTACCGGCGACGCGGACCGGTGAAAGAACAGCGTTCGGGGTAATTTTTCCGGTACGTCCCACGGTAAAGATAATGTCTTCCAAGCGGGTCGGAACTTCTTCCGGCGGGAATTTATAGGCGATGGCCCACTTCGGTGTTTTGGCGGTATAGCCTAAAAGATCATAAACCGTCAGGTCATCCACTTTAATGACGATGCCATCGATATCGTACGCCAATGAGGGGCGTTTTGCGGCGTATTCAGCAATGTAGGCTAAGACTTCTTCGACACCATGACATAAGCGTCGTTCCGGATTTGTTTTAAAACCCAGTTGTTGGATATAATCCAACGCTTCGCTGTGGCGCTTGATGCCGAATTCGGAAGCGTTGACGAAATAATACCAGAACGCGTCCAATTGACGGGAAGCGGCGATGCGGCTGTCGAGTTGACGAATCGATCCGGCGGCTGCGTTGCGGGCGTTGGCCAATAACGGCTCATTGTTTTTTTGACGTTCGGCATTTAACTTTTCAAGACTTTTCTTCGGCATGTAAACTTCGCCGCGGACTTCCAAAGGCGAAGAAATCCCGATTCGGACGGGAATCGATTTAATAGTCAAAATATTGCTGGTCACATCTTCGCCGACGTCGCCGTCGCCGCGGGTGGCCCCATAATTCAAACGGCCATCGACAAAGTCCAAGCTCATGGCCAGACCGTCGATTTTCATTTCCGCCATATAGGTCACGTTTTGTTTATGCAAAACTTCGCAAACTTTGCGATCAAAATCGCGGACATCCGCTTCGTTGTAGGCGTTGGCCAAGGAAAGCATCATCCGCTTGTGTTTGATTTTTTTGAACGACGAAACAACTTGTCCACCGACACGTTGCGTCGGAGACAAGGGCGATTTCAGTTCCGGATATTGCGTTTCCAGACGAATGAGTTCATTGATGAGGGTGTCGTATTCGGCATCGGAAACGCTCGGACGATCTAATACATGGTATTCGTAGTTGTATTTTTCTAATAACGCGGTCAACTCTTTGACCCGTTCGCTGGGAATCATGACATGCCTCCGGTATTTTTTTCAACCCGTGTGATAGCGGGGTGGGAAGACATTAATTTTTTACGGCCGACTGAGGGGAAATCGACATCGATGATAGTGTTATCGATGACGGAAACGACGGTTCCGGGACCGAAGACTTTGTGACTGATTTGATCGCCGGGAGCCCAATCGAGGATGCCGTTATTGGCCATCGCATTGGCCATCGTAGGCGCTCGCGAAGTCGGGGTTTCTTGCGGACCATAGCGCATTTGTTGACCGCGGTCGAAGTCGATGCCGGCTTCTTTGAAGAAGCGGGACGGGACTTTCCGCGATTGGATGACGTAGGAATATTCGCCATTACAGCTGAGGTAGAGTTTTTCTTTGGCGCGGGTTAAAGCAACGTAGCAAAGACGGCGTTCTTCTTCCAAACCCAAGAAAGCATTTTCACTGAGTGTGCGTTCGCTGGGGAAGACACCTTCGTTGAGGCCCACTACGAAGACATTGGCGAACTCCAAACCTTTGGCCGTATGAACGGTCATCAAGGAAACATATTCGCCATCGTTAAGATCATCTTGTGCGGAGGTCAAAGCAACGTTTTGCAAATATTCTTCGAAACCCGATTGCGGGTTATCTTTGATGTAGCTCAAGATATCGTCAAAGAGGGCATTGACGTTATCGATCCGGAAATCGCCTTTATCTTCATCGTCAGCCAAGTAATCGAAATAGCCTAAATCAATGATGAATTGTTTGAGGACTTCCGAGAAAGCTTCCAGGTCGCTGGTCAATTTTTCGCGGCACTTATCGATTTTGCTGATCATGTCGGTCAAAGCGACGACGCACTTTGTCTTCATTTCGGTGCTATGGTTTTCCACTTCACGAAGGTATTCGTAAAGGGATAGGTTGGCGGAATGGGCTTCGGATTTTAAAATCTCAACCGTTTTTTCGCCGATTCCACGACGCGGAATGTTGATGATCCGTTCAAAGGAAACATCATCTTTGATGTTGGAGAGCAGATGGAAATACGCAATAACGTCTTTGATTTCGGTGCGTTGATAGAAACGGACGCCGCCAAAAACTTTGTAGGGAATCCGATAACGGTTGAACGCGTTTTCAAAAGCAAGAGTCAGGTAGCTGGCGCGATAAAGAATCGCTACGTCGCTGTATTTGAATTTCTTGTTATATCGCAGACGTTGAATTTCACGGACCACCCATTCGGCTTCGTCATCAGCACGAAGCGCACGGTGCGTCACGACTTCGGAGCCGCCGGCATTTTCGGTATAGAGGTCTTTTTTAACCCGTTGCCGGTTGTGATCAATGAGTTTATTGGCGGTATTCAAAATCATCTGCGTGGAACGGTAATTGCGGTCCAAAATGATGGTTTCGATCGGATAGTTCTTATCCATGTCCAAAATGATGTTTTGATTGGCCCCGCGCCATGTATAGATGGTTTGGTCGGGATCGCCCACCACATACAACGTCGCCGCGGGTTTCAAAAGCAACTTCAACAAACGGTATTGGACATCGTTGGTATCTTGGAACTCATCGATAAGCACATGGTCAATACGTTTTTGCCATTTGGCCCGGATATCGGGGAATTCAGTCAGGATGCGAATCGTTTTCAAAAGTAAGTCATCGAAGTCGATGGCATACATTGAGTGCAGTTTTTCTTCATAAACCGTGAAAAAGTTGAGACATTCTTTTTCTTGCGGGAAATTCGGTTTGACGATATTGATGTCTTCGGGGTATCGCCCATAGGTCTTGTTGGTGCCGATATAAGAAATGGATAATTTGACAATCTCATCGCTCTTCTTATAGCCCATTTCCACGGCGATTGATTTGATCAAAGCTTCTTGGTCATCTTCATCAAAAATAGTAAATTGCGCAGGATAACCCAGCGCAGGCGTGATTTCCTCGCGTAAAAAGCGTGCGCAAAAACTGTGGAACGTCGACACGCGGAGGCTCATCGAGGCTTCCGGGACGAGTTGCGCAGCACGTTCTTTCATTTCTTTGGCGACTTTATTCGTAAAGGTAATGGCAAGAATTTTTTGCGGAGCGACATGCATATCACCAATAAGATATGCAATGCGATAGGTTAAAACGCGTGTCTTGCCACTTCCGGCACCGGCGATAATCCGAACGTATGGCGAGGAAGTGGTCACGGCCTCGTATTGTCGATCATTGAGCAGTTTACGATAGTCCATAACTCGACCTTCTTTTCATGCTAATAGCATATTAATTTTACCAAAAAAGAAGGCTAAGGACAATCCGAAGAGGCAAATTGAGAAAAGTTTTTCAAGTGAGTTTCTTAAGGATGGCTTTTTCGCCCGCAAGATGGCCGATGAGCGTGTCTTCTTCAATCTCGAGCAACGTGGGCCATCCAAGGATGAAAATTTCGTCAACCGTAGTCGCACCAAGAGTCGAAGAGATGTCTTTTCCTTTTGGAATATACGGCGTTGCTTGGATGAAATACATTTCGGGAACGCTTTCCGAAAGCGCGTAGCGGACCACCGCTTCTTCGATGGCCAAGCAGTGATGGCAACTTTTTGAAAAGATAAGGGCGTAATAATGAGCGTCTTTGACATCAAAAAGGCCTTTCCACGAAATCAGTAAGGAATCTATGGCGTCGTAGGTGTATTTCATCGAAGGGATGCTGATTTCTTGGGTTTGGCAAGATAGCAGCAGCGTCGCACAAAGAAAAACGAAGCCTTTTCTCATGAGGTGCCCTCAGGAAAAGATAGCCATCGCGCCCCTTTTTTTGTCCTCATTCTTTGAGTGGGGTGTGCTAACATAAAAAAGAGACCTTATGAAAGAAAAACAAACGTTGATCCAAAACCTGGCGTTCATGGCATTGATGGCGGCCATCAACATGGTTTTTTCTTTGGTTGCCTTGTTCATCCCTCTGGCATCCTTGTTTTTGATGATTGCGCTCCCGATGGCCAGCGTGATGGTCGTCTTGGTGTGCAAAGAGAAATACTACCCCATCTATGCCCTTGCGACTTTGTGCCTCAGTTTTCTTGCAACCTTCAATGGTCCTGAAACAACCCTTTTTTATCTCCTCCCATCGCTGCTGTCCGGATTTTTATTCGGCTTTTTGATTAAACGTCGGATTTACTCCGGATGGATAATTTTAGCGGTTTCCGCTTTGGAACTCGCCATGTCTTATATGACGATGCTTTTGATCAACGTTATTTATGAAACCGATATGGTCGCCTTTTTTGCCCGTATGTTTGTCATGGATCAAAGCCCCTATATCGGTGTCATCATGCCTACGTTTTTCTTTGTCCTTGCTTTAGCTCAAAGCGCTTTTTGTTTCATCGTCATTCAATCCGAAACCAAAAAGTTCGGTTTCCAAGTCAAAACCGAGGTCTCCAATCCGAAGTTATTGCCTTGGTCAGCATTTGCCACTTTGCCCTTGATGGTCCTCGGCGCGTTCGTCGCTCCGTGGTTATCCTATTTAATGCTTCCGTGTTTTATTTTCTTTTCCATTCTTTCCTTCATTTTAGTTTGGCCAAAGAGAACCCAAAAATTAAACATTATCTGGTCAATTTCCGAGTTTTTGACCCTATTTTTGTTTGCAGCGGTTTTTGATTGGGTGCAAGCTCCCCTAAGTTTACTGTTTATCGGCCTTTTCTTTTTGCCCTCTGATGTCCTTTGCCTATTAAGTTTTTATTTCAAAACCAACACCAAGACGATAAAATAAAAGCACGAGGTGAACAGCATGCTTGAGTTTCTGAAACGATGTGGATTAGGTGTCCTTTATCTTATCGCGGCTCCGTTTGCCGTGGTTTTATTGGCCCTTTTTGCCGTCGTCGGACTCATTGTCTTCATCTTCATGCTCTTCAAATCGTTGATTTTGTTCTTCAGCGGCCGCAGCGTCTTTGATGACCTGCCCGAAGATATCGAAGCCAAACGTCGTCTGGGAACGCTCGTTGACACCCGCGCGAAGAAAACTGAAACCGTCGATAAAACGGTTTCTGATGAAACCCATGAAGAAACGCACGAAATCGAACGCGCCGCACCTCAAGAAGTTCCGGAAGATGATTCCGATGATGCCGATTCCGGCGACGGAAGTTCGGCCGATTCAGGGGGTGAAGCTAAATGAACCTGAATTGGTTGATTAAATTAACGGAAGAGGACACCCGTGTCCTAATTGCGATTTTTATTATCGTCTTGCTGGTTTTCGTCATTATCAGTTACATCGGTTCCTTGATTCGCAAAATAATGAAATTCCAAGCCAAAGATTTGGATACCGCGATGCATGATTTGGTCTCCACCGGTGTCGTCGATACGCCTCGATACTTCAGAAAAATCGCGATTAAGAAAAACAACCGTTTGCTTTTCAAACATGTGCGTATCCCCTTCTTATTGCTGTTTGTTTCCATCACGTTCATGGTCATATATCTCAGTTGGATTGAAAACTACGATCTCAGCTTCCTACTGGATTACCAAAGCAAAGGCATTACCACTTTATTCTTTATCTTCGATTGGCCCAATCAGCCGCATGCCCTCTTCTTTGGATTAAATCTTCCCAGCGGTTGGCCACCCGTCTTAAATACCCCACATTTTGAATGGGAAGCTTGGCCAAGTTATGTATTTGCCCCGCTATTCTCCGTCGGTGCGGTTTGGTTCTTAGTCAGCATCCAAGCCTATTGTGCCAGGACCTTCCGGTTATGGACGATGAGTAAAGCTGTCTTCCAGAAGAATCTCGAAAAAGTCGTTCCAGGAAGCGACTTCAAACGAAATGAAAAATAAAAGAGCCCGGGAAACCGGACTCTTTCTTTTTAGAACCAATGTGCGATAGCGAGGAGCGATTCGGAACTTGAACTTGAGGATGAGCCCATAACGCCAAGCAACCTCAAGACATCGAAAACCACAAGCCCCATCAAGATAATATCGATGAAAAGCAGGA